>Ga0247841_10000086_pt1 | contig 227784 bp, 207 predicted proteins | sample LaCruzMarch2015__2_FD_192410 | JGI IMG/M metagenome (GOLD analysis project Ga0247841, IMG submission 192410) | Freshwater microbial communities from meromictic Lake La Cruz, Castile-La Mancha, Spain - LaCruzMarch2015_18m | ecosystem: Environmental > Aquatic > Freshwater > Lake | place: Spain... | reverse complement strand
TAAAAATTAAGGAGCAGTGATGGCAAAGCAACAATTTAAGCGGACGAAACCGCATGTGAACGTAGGTACGATAGGTCACGTAGATCATGGTAAGACGACGTTAACGGCGGCGATGACGTTTGTACTTCATAAGCAGGGATTTGCGGACGTACGGACATTTGACAGTATTGACAATGCGCCGGAAGAGAAAGCGCGCGGGATCACGATCAATACAGCGCACGTAGAATATGAATCGTCGAAGCGTCATTATGCACACGTAGATTGTCCGGGGCATGCGGATTACATCAAGAATATGATCACGGGAGCGGCCCAGATGGACGGAGCGATATTGGTAGTATCGGCATTTGACGGACCGATGCCTCAGACCCGAGAGCATGTATTGTTAGCGCGCCAGGTCAATGTTCCGAGCATTGTTGTGTTTTTGAATAAAGTAGATATGGTAGATGATCCGGAATTGATCGACTTGGTTGAGATGGAACTACGCGACTTGTTGAACAAGTACAATTTTCCGGGCGACACAACGCCGATCGTTCGGGGAAGCGCGTTGGAAGCGTTGAACAATCCGGATGATCCGGAGAAGACGAAATGCATCATGGAATTAATTGATGCGGTAGACAGTTTCATACCGGAACCGAAGCGCGACATCGAGAAGCCGTTCCTGATGCCGATCGAAGACGTATTTTCGATTACGGGCCGTGGAACGGTAGGCACCGGCAGAATCGACCGCGGCATCATCAAGGTTGGAGAAGAAGTCGAAGTCATCGGCTTGGGCGGATTCAAGAAGACAGTTGTCACGGGCGTTGAGATGTTCCGCAAGTTATTGGATCGGGGAGAAGCGGGCGACAATGTTGGTTTACTCCTGCGTGGGATCGAGAAAGATTGGCTGCAGAGAGGCATGGTCGTAGCGGCACCGAAGAGCATCACACCCCACAAGAGATTCTTGGGTAAAGTATACGTTTTAACGAAAGAAGAAGGCGGCCGTCATACGCCGTTTTTCAAGGGCTATCGACCGCAGTTTTATTTTCGGACGACCGATGTGACAGGTGTAGTGACATTGCCGGAAGGCGTTGAGATGGTAATGCCGGGCGACAATGTGAATGTAACGGTAGATTTGATCACAGAGATCGCGATGGAAAAAGAGTTACGATTTGCGATACGAGAAGGCGGCCGGACGGTCGGCGCCGGCGTCGTAACCGAAATATTGGAATAAGGAGCATTCTGTGCCAGGACAAAGAATAAGAATCAGTTTGAAAGCGTACGATCACAATCTTTTAGATAAAAGCACTAAAAAGATTGTGGCAACGGCGAAATCGACAGGTGCGATTGTTTCGGGTCCGATTCCGCTGCCCACGCAAAGAACGGTTTACACTGTATTGCGCTCGCCGCACGTGGATAAAAAATCCAGAGAACAATTTCAGACAAAAATCCATAAAAGACTCATTGATATTTTGAATTCCACGTCGAAAACGGTCGATGCTTTGATGAAATTAGACCTGCCGGCGGGCGTCGATATCGAGATTAAAGTATAACGGAAATACGGTTATGATTGGAATTATTGGTAAAAAATTGGGAATGAGCCAGATTTTCAGGGAATCGGGTGAGATCGTGCCGGTCACGGTCGTTCAAGCCGGTCCCTGTCCGGTCATTCAAGTAAAATCGAAAAAATCGGACGGATATGTTGCGGTACAATTAGGATTCGAGAAAAAAGTCGAACGCCTGATGAAAAAACCAGAACTCGGCCGTTTTAAAGCCGTCAAGGTAGAATCGCTTCGCTATGTCGCAGAAATTCGGGATTTTGGCCCGACAACCGCGAAAGCCGGCGAGAGCATTACCGTCGAAATTTTCAAAGAAGGTGACATTGTAAAAGTCACCGGCACCTCGAAAGGAAAAGGGTTTCAGGGAACCGTCAAGCGCCATGGTTTTAAAGGCGGTCCGAAGACGCACGGTCAGAGCGATCGATTGAGAGCGCCGGGTGCGATTGGCGCGTCGGCTTATCCATCGCACGTCATCAAGGGAGTCAAGATGGCGGGCAGAATGGGCGGAACACAATCGACGATTCGGAATCTCAAGATTGCCAAAATAGACGCCGCCAATAACTTATTGTATATAAAAGGAGCCATTCCCGGAGCGACCGGTGGCATCGTAACTATTCGGAGGCAGGAACGTTGAGTATAGAATTCACCATTTTTAAGAAAGACGGATCGGAATCCGGCGAGAAGATGGTATTTGACCAACCTTCTTTTACCGTCGAACCGCACGATCACTCGATCTGGCTGGCTGTAAAAGCCGAGATGACCAACAGCCGCCAGGGAACCGCTTCCTCTAAAACGCGCGCGGAAGTACGCGGTGGCGGAAGGAAACCGTGGAAACAAAAAGGACGCGGCACGGCGCGCGCCGGTTCTAGCACCAGCCCGGTATGGGTCGGTGGCGGAAAGGCGTTCGGACCGAAACCGAAAGTCTATGGAGTAAAGATCAATCAGAAGGTCAAACGTCTGGCAAGACAAAGCGCTCTCGCTTATAAATATCAGAACGGCAGCATTATCGTCGTGGAAGATTTTAACTTCGGCGATCCGAAAGCCAAAAATGTCCGCGAGTTGCTGGAAAAATTTAATATTTCCGATAAGCGAATCACGATGCTGGCGACGGAAATCACCGAGAATCTTTCGTTGGCGGCGCGCAATTTTTACAACATTCTGTTGGTCGAAGCCGAACGCGCATCTACATATGATTTGTTGGACTGCGAAGTTTTGTTGATCGACCGGGCAGGCTTCGAAAAATTAAACAATCGTCTCCTCGCGAATAAATAAGGGATCAACGATGTCTATCAAGGAAATTATCATCATCAAACCGCTCCTGACCGAGAAGATGAACGCGCTTCAGGAAAAGGAACGAAAATATGGTTTCATTATCCATCCGAAAGCGAATAAGATTGAAGTCAAAAAAGCCGTTGAAGACCGTTTCGGCGTGAAAGTCGAGAAGGTCGCGACCATTCAAATGGGTGGCAAATTAAAACAGATGACGGTCAGAAGCGGCGGCAGAGTCATCCGGACGAATGGAAGACGTTCGAACTGGAAAAAAGCCATCGTGACACTAAAGGAAGGTGAAAAAATAGATTTTTATCAGGGAGAAACCGCGGTATAAAGCTATGGGTATAAAAAAGATCAAACCGAATACACCTGGACAGCGCTTTAAAACAGTCGATACGTTTGAAGAGATTACGACGACTAAGCCGGAAAGAGGTTTATTAGCCGTTCAACAGAGTTCAGGCGGAAGAAATAACCGGGGACGCATCACATCGCGTCGACGTGGCGGCGGCGTCAAACGCGCTTATCGTATCATCGATTTCAAGCGCGACAAATACGGCATCGAAGCCACCGTGAAAACGGTCGAATACGATCCGAATCGCAGTTCCCGCATCGCTCTGGTCTGCTATAGAGACGGCGAGAAACGGTATATCATTGCTCCGGACGGACTGGAAGTCGGTAACGTCATCATATCCGGTTCCGAAGCACCGATCAAGGTTGGAAACACGCTCCAATTGAAAAATATTCCGGCGGGCACATTTATTCACAACATTGAATTGAAGCCAAAAGGCGGCGGTCAAATCGCTCGCGGTGCAGGCACCTCCGCTCAGATTATGGCGAAGGAAGGCAAGTATGTCACGTTAAAAATGCCTTCGGGCGAGATGCGCATGATTTTTGATGAATGCTACGCCACGGTCGGTGTTGTTGGAAATAAGACGCACGAGAATATTTCTTTAGGAAAAGCCGGAAGGAATCGCTGGTTAGGTCGCAGACCGAAAGTCAGAGGCGTCGCGATGAACCCACTCGATCATCCAATGGGTGGTGGAGAAGGAAAGAGCTCCGGCGGCAGACATCCCTGCACACCTTGGGGCAAACCAACGAAAGGATACCGGACTCGCAAGAAACGGAATCCGAGCAGTAAATTCATTGTAAAAAGACGGGCTAAATAGGGAGAGAGACGAATGAGTCGTTCGCTGAAGAAAGGACCATACATTGACGCCAAACTGCTGGTGAAAATTGAGCAGATGAATACTTCGGGCAAGAAAAAGGTCATCAAGACCTGGGCCAGAAGATCGACGATTTCTCCCGAATTTGTCGGCCAAACCGTCGCCGTTCATAACGGAAATAAGTTTATCCCGGTATTTGTCACGGAAAACATGGTAGGACATAAACTCGGCGAGTTTTCGCACACGAGAATATTCCGCGGACATGCCGGAGCAGAAAAGAAGGGTGCGAAGTAACGAATATGGAAGCAAAAGCCATCAGCAGACATATCAAGCAATCTCCGCGAAAAGTTCGCATGGTTGCCGACCTTGTTCGCGGGAAAGACGTCGAGACGGCGCTGAATCAATTGCATTTCAGCAATAAAAAAGCGTCGGAATGGGTTGAAAAAACCGTTCGGTCCGCCGTTTCAAATCTAATGACACTGGAAGGCGGAGCCGGCGTGAGTCCCGAAGATTTATTCGTGAAAACAATATTAGTCGATGCTGGCGCAACGGTCAAACGTTTTCGCGCCGGTTCGATGGGGCGCGCGTCGATCATCCGCAAGCGCAGTAGTCATATTTCTGTAACCGTTGCCGAGAAAAAAGACAAAGTCGGCAAGAATCAAAAGAAAAAATAATCGGAGGTTTCTTGGGTCAAAAAACTCATCCAATAGGTTTTCGTCTGGGTTTTAATAAAGATTGGAGCAGTAACTGGTTCGATGAAAAAAACTTTACGGCCAAACTGACGGAAGATATAACGCTTCGCCGTTATTTAATAAAAAGAATCCCGAACGCAGGAATAGCTGGTATCGACATTCACCGGACTTCCAAAAAGATCACGATCACGATCAATACATCCCGTCCCGGCATCGTTATCGGTAAAAAGGGCGAAGAAGTCGATTTATTGAAACTGGAACTCCAAAAGATCACCAAGACGGACGTTCAGATCAATGTCAATGAGATCAAGAGACCTGAATTAAATGCTGTGTTGGTCGGCAACAATATATCCGCGCAGATCGTCAAGAAAGTATCTTACAGAAGAGCGATGAAAAAGGCCATTCAGGCGACGATGCGAATGGGCGCAGAAGGCATTCGTATTCAGTGCAGTGGAAGACTCGGCGGCTCGGAAATCGCACGGAGGGAAACTGCTCGTGAAGGTCGTGTTCCGTTGCATACTATCCGCGCTGACATAGATTTTGCCTCGATTACGGCTCATACGACTTATGGATGTATCGGCATTAAAGTATGGATTTGTAACGGAGAAACTTTCAAGAAAAAGCAGTAAAGGAATTTAACAATGCTGGCACCTCGAAAAATTAAACATAGAAAACAGCACAGAGGCAGGATGAAAGGTGTTGCCAATCGCGGTAACGAAGTCTGCTTTGGGCATTTTGGCTTGAAAGCGCTGGAATGTGGTTGGATCGACGCTCGTCAGATCGAAGCCGTCCGCGTAGCTATTGCCAGAAAGGTCAGAAAACATGGGAAAATGTGGATTCGGATATTTCCCGATAAGCCTGTCACTAAGAAACCGGCAGAAACCCGCATGGGAAAAGGCAAGGGCGCGCCAGAGTTCTGGGTCGCTGTTGTCAAACCCGGCAGAATTTTATTTGAAGTAGAAGTCGGCAATGAAGCGGAAGCTAAAGAGGCATTCGAAACGGGTGCTTTTAAACTGCCCATCAAGACAAAGATTGTCGCACGACGAGAGGTAGGAGCGTAACGTGAAGAAAAATAAATTATCGGAATTGTCCGTCGCCGAGCTGGAAACGAAACTGAAAGACGATATTTCGGCTCTCGAAAACCTTCATTTCCAAAAGGCGCTGCAGCAGTTGGAAAATCCCCTGAAGATAAAGGAAGTCCGGAAAGAGATCGCGCAAATCAAGACGGTTCTTCGCGAATTCGAACTGGGTAAACGAGTAACCTCCGAAAAGAGCAAACAAACACAGGAAATTGAAAAATGACGACACAAGAGAAAAGAAAAGTCCTCATCGGTACTGTGGTGAGTAATAAAATGGACAAGACAATCGTCATTTCCGTAGAAAGAACCGTAAAACATGCGACCTATGGAAAATATGTCAGACGGACATCCAAGTTCTATGCCAATGATCCGGAAAACAAATGCACCATCGGCGACGTCGTTAAGGTCGTTGAGACCCGTCCGCTAAGCCGATTGAAGAGATGGTCTTTGTTGGAAATCGTCAAATCCGCAGAGAAAGAGTAGGGTGAATATCCAATGATACAGCAAGAAACAAGGTTGAATGTTGCAGACAATACCGGCGCAAAAAAAGTGCTCTGTATTCAGGTTTTGGGCGGTTCCGGAAGGAAATTCGGATCGGTCGGTGACGTTCTGGTTGTAACGGTCAAGCAGGCGACGCCCGGCGGAATGGTGAAAAAAGGCGAAAAATCACGGGCGGTCGTCGTTCGCACAACGAAGGAAATTCGCCGCAAAGACGGATCCTATATTCGCTTTGATGACAATGCGGTGGTTCTCATCGACAACAATTTGGAGCCGAAGGGCACCCGTATTTTCGGGCCTGTTGCCAGAGAACTGCGAGAAAAAAATTATATGAAAATCGTCTCGATGGCGCCTGAAGTGATTTAAAGGAGAATCAGAATGTTTCGTATTCGGAAAAATGATTTAGTAAAAGTGACGACGGGAGAATCCCGTGGAAAGACCGGAAAAGTGTTGAAGGTTTTCCCCGATAAAAATACGGTCATCATCGAAGGCGTTAATTTTATCAAGAGACACATGCGCAAGAGCCAGAAAAATCCGCAAGGCGGAATCATCGAAAAAGAAGCGCCGATCGACGTTTCCAAGATTGTCCTCATTCATACGGACGTACCTACCCGAGTTGGTTACCGCTTTCTCAAGGACGGCAAAAAAGTGCGCTATTCCAAAAAAACAGACGAAGTAATCGACAGCATATCATAAGGAGTTGTCAGTGACGAAAAAGTCAGAATATAAACCCAGATTACTCGAATTGTACGGAAAAGAAGTCGTTCCGGCATTGATGAAAAAGTTCGAGTACAAAAATATCATGCAGGTTCCGAAACTCACCAAGATCACGATCAACGTCGGTATCGGCAAGAGCAAGGAAGAGCCGGCGAGCCTCAAGAGTTCTATCGAGGACATTCGCACGATATCAGGTCAGCAACCGGTCACGACCCGCGCAAAAAAAGCGATTTCGAATTTCAAGATTCGTATGGGAGATCCGGTCGGATGCTGCGTGACCCTCAGACATGAAAGAATGTATGAATTTTTAGATAGATTGATCTCGACCGCAATCCCGCGTGTCCGCGATTTTTCAGGATTATCCGACAAATCGTTCGACGGGCGTGGAAACTATTCGATGGGGTTGAAAGACCAGATCATTTTCCCGGAGATCGACTATGATAAAGTTGATAAGATCCGCGGAATGAATATAACGATAACGACAAGTGCAAAGACGGATGCCGAGGCGTACGAACTCTTAGCCTGCTTCGGATTCCCGTTCAAGAAGCGTGCCGCCGCATCGACTTCTGGGGAGAGAAATTGATATGGCAAAGAAATCTTTGATTGCGAAAGCAAAACGTAAACCGAAGTTTTCAACGAGAAGCGTCAACCGGTGCTCGATATGCGGACGTCCGAGAGGATATTATCGCAAATTTGGTCTTTGCCGCTTATGTTTCAGGGAATTGGCGCTCAAGGGCGAAATTCCGGGTATCACGAAAGCCAGCTGGTAAAACAGGAGTATTTTTAATATGCCAGTAACCGATCCAATTGCAGATTTTTTAACACGAGTCAGAAACGCTCAGGTTGCCAATCATCGCTGGGTAGATATCCCCGCATCCAATCTGAAAAAGAAGATGGCTCTGATCCTAAAATATGAGAACTATATCAAGGACTTCATTCTGGTCAAAGACGGCAGACAGGGATTGATTCGTATCTATCTCAAATATCAGAAGACGGGCGAACCGGTCATCGAAGGGCTTGAGAGAATCAGCCGTCCCGGCAGACGCTTGTATGTACCATCATCGCAAGTTCCCCGCGTTGTCGGAGGATTGGGCATCGCCATCCTCTCTACGCCACTGGGCGTCATCACCGATAAAGTCGCGCGGAAAAACAATGTCGGCGGCGAAGTACTTTGCTATATATGGTAATGATAGGTAGTAAGGAGTAAACAGTGTCTCGAATCGGAAAAAAACCTATTGAAATATCTAAAGGCGTAGATATCTCAATTCAAAATAATACCGTCGAAGTCAAGGGACCGAAAGGGAATTTGCATTGGCAATACCCGGCGGACATGACCGTAACGAAAACCGAGAATGAAATCGTCGTGACCCGCCCGAGCGACAGCAAAACGCACAAGGCCTTACACGGGCTGACACGCATGCTGATCGCCAACATGGTTCAGGGTGTTTCAGTCGGATATTCAAAATTGCTGGAAATCGAAGGCATCGGTTTCTCCGTCGAGTTAAGAGGGAAATCGCTTTTTATGAACGTCGGACTTTCTCATCCGATTTTATTTACGCCTCCGGAAGAAATTTCGCTTTCGGTGCCCAAGAACCTCAACATTCTGATTTCCGGCATCGATAAACAAAAAGTCGGACAGGTAGCCGCCAAACTGCGCCTGATCTGCCCGCCGGAACCTTACAAAGGATTTGGTATTCGTTATCAGGGTGAACATATCCGGAGAAAAGCCGGCAAGAAAGTTGGAGTGAAATAGGGGTAACGGAATGGAAAATATCACTAAAGAAAAAGAATTCGCTCGGAATAAAAGAAGACGTAGGATCAGAAAAAATGTCCATGGCACACCGGAAAGACCCCGGCTCGCCGTGTTTCGCAGCCTGACCCACATCTACGCACAATTGATCGACGACACGAATCATACATCCTTTTTCTCAGTTTCGGACCTGACGCCCGAAATCAAAGAGAAAATCGTGAAGGGAACCAAGAAAGTTGACAAGAGTGCGCTCGTCGGACAGTATTTAGCCGAAAAGGCAATATCGAAAAAAATAACGAAAGTAGTTTTCGACCGGGGTGGATATAAATACCATGGTCGCGTCAAAGCATTGGCCGACGCCGCCAGAAAAGCCGGATTGGAATTCTAAACTCGGGAGGAATTAAGATTTGAAAACAGTCGACGCTACACAGCTTGAACTGCTAGAAGAAAAAGTCGTAAAGATCAATAGAGTCTCGAAGGTGGTCACCGGAGGACGCCGGTTCAGATTTAATGCCATTGTCGCGGTAGGTGACGGAAAAGGTCACGTTGGAATTGGCCTCGGAAAGGCATTGGAAGTGACGACTGCCGTGGCGAAGGGAAAAGAAAGCGCTAAAAAGAGCATCGTGAAGGTACCCGTCATCAACGGCACTATTCCTCACACGGTTACCGCCAAATTCGGCGCATCGAAAGTGTTTCTCAAGCCGGCAACGCCCGGAACGGGAATCATCGCCGGCGGCGCAATACGTGCGATCATGGAGCAGGCAGGAATCAAAGACATTTTATCCAAATCAATCGGAAGCAACAACACCCACAATGTCGTGAAAGCGACGATGGTTGCTCTTGAAAAACTGAGAGATCCGTATTCTGTTGCTCACAAACGCGAGAAGACGGTTCAGGAGGTATTTGGAATATGAAGAAAAAGGCCGCAAACAATATGTTGAAAATTACGCAGATCAAAAGCGGAATCGATTATCGGGCACGCGCCAAGCGGACTTTGGAAGCGCTTGGAATTCACCGAATGCATCAGACGGTCATTCATCAGGACAATCCCGCAATTCGCGGCATGGTCAATTCGATTTCACATTTATTAAAAATTGAAGAAGTCAAGGAATAGTTATGAATTTAGGTTCCCTCAAATATGCGCAAGGCGCAAAGACGAATGAAAAACGAGTGGGCAGAGGAAACGCTTCCGGAACCGGCGGCACAAGCGGACGCGGAAACAAAGGCTCCGGCTCACGCGTCGGCATGAAATTTCGGCCGTGGCATGAAGGCGGGCAGATGCCGATTTACAGAAGGCTTCCGAAGCGCGGGTTCAAGAACATTTTCAAAGAAGAAGTTCAGATCGTCAATTTAGATGTTGTTGCGCGTCTGCAACTACCGGAAGTGACCATTGAGACGCTTCTTCAAAAAGGATATATCAAAACAGCGGCAAAACCGGTCAAGATTCTTGGAAATGGCGAGATTACCGAACCTGTTCATATCATTGCCAATGCATTCAGCAAAACTGCAAAAGAAAAAATCGAAGCATCTGGGGGAAAGGCTGAGATCATATGAAACAACAATTCCAGAGTATCTTTCGGATTCCCGAATTAAGAAAACGTATTTTTTATACCTTATCGATCCTCATTGTTTTCCGGGTCGGTTCGTACATCCCCATTCCCGGGATTGACAGCGAAGTCATGGGTGCGGCGATGCGGAATTTATCCAATACTCTGTTCGGATTGTATGATCTTTTCGCGGGCGGCGCATTTTCACGCGCAACGCTCTTTGCTCTCGGCATTATGCCATACATCAGCGCTTCGATCATCATTCAATTGCTCGGCGCAGTGATTCCCTATTTCCAGAAACTTCAGAAAGAAGGCGAAGAGGGACGGAAAAAAATTACACAGTTAACCCGGTACGGGACGGTTCTCATTTCGGCGCTTCAGGCGTTCGGTATCGCCCAGTTCCTGATGAGTTCCCAGATGTCCGCTCGCATCGGCAATCAGATTCTGCCAGTCGTTCCGAATCCCGGAGTCGGTTTTACTTTAATGGCGATGATTACATTGACCGCTGGAACCATATTGATTATGTGGCTCGGCGAACGAATCACTGAACGCGGAATCGGAAACGGAATTTCCCTGATCATCATGATCGGTATCATCGCGCGCATTCCTAATGTGGTTGTCAGCGAAATTAAGCTGATCTCGGAAGATGTCCGGGGGATTTTTACTGAAGTCATTCTGATCGGTTTGATGTTCATTATTGTTGGATTTGTGGTGCTGCTGACGCAGGGACAGCGGAAAATTCCCGTTCAGTATGCCAAACGAGTCGTCGGACGCAAAGTCTATGGCGGCCAGGCAACGCATATTCCGTTGCGGGTCAATACTGCCGGTGTTATGCCGATCATTTTTGCGCAATCGATCATGTTTATTCCAAGCACGATTGCCACTTTCTTCCCGAACAGCGAATTTATTCAGGGAATGATGCGCTTTTTCGGCGTGGAGTCTGTCGTCTATTGGATAATCTACGGTACGTTCATTGTGTTCTTTACTTATTTTTACACGGCGATAGCTTTCAACCCGATCGAGGTGGCTGATAACATGAAGAAATACGGTGGGTTCATTCCCGGCATTCGTCCTGGAAAAAAGACCTCCGAATTCATCGACAATATTCTGACAAAAGTGACCCTTCCAGGCTCTATTTTCCTCGCGTTCATCGCCATTTTTCCCTATATCCTGATGAAAGTCATAGACATTGACTATCAGTTGGCATCATTTTTCGGCGGTACCAGTTTGTTGATTATCGTCGGCGTCGCGCTGGATACGCTTCAGCAAATCGAATCGCATTTACTGATGCGGCATTACGACGGATTCCTGAAAAGCGGTAAGATGAGAGGTCGTCATTAAAAGACGTCATATGATCTATATTCGATCACAAGAAGAAATTGAGAAAATGCGCGAGAGTAACCGAATCGTAGCAGAAACCATACTTGTTCTTGGGCGAGAGATCAAACCCGGAATCCAGACGAGAAAACTCGATAAGATTGCGGATGATTACATTCACAGTTGTCATGCGAAGTCGGCTTTCAAAGGTTATCGTGGATACCCGGCGAGTATTTGCATCAGCATCGATGAAGAAGTCGTTCACGGTATTCCCTCAAAAAGAGAACTGCTTGCCGGACAGATCGTTTCAGTCGATGTCGGCGTCGAGAAAGATGGTTACTTTGGTGACGCCGCCTACACATTTCCCGTCGGCGAAGTCAGTGAAGTCAAAGCCCATCTGATGCAGGTTACCAAGGATTCTTTGTATAAAGGAATCGAAAAAGCGCTTCCGGGTAAACACCTGTCGGATATTGGAAACGCCGTTCAGTCTTATGCCGAAAAGAATGGATTTTCTGTCGTGCGCGACATGGTCGGTCACGGCATTGGAGAAAGATTACATGAAAGTCCGGAAGTCCCGAATTACGGTGAAGCCGGCAGAGGACCGGTTCTCAGACCGGGAATGTGCCTGGCGATCGAACCGATGGTGAACGCCGGGACATTCGAAGTTTATGCTCTGGATGACGACTGGACGGTAGTCACGGCCGATCATCAACCGTCAGCGCATTACGAACACACAATTGCCATCACCGAAAACGGGCCGGTTATTCTGTCCGTGAGCGAATGAAAGAACAGAACGCATGACGAAAGAAAAACTGATCAAGGTGGATGGAACGATAAAAGAAAACTTACCCAATGCTTCATTTCGGGTCGTCCTTGAAAACGGGCACGAAGTTTTGGCGCATGTTTCCGGCAAGATGAGAATGCACTTCATCAAGATTTTGCCGGGTGACAAAGTGACGCTGGAACTCTCGCCATACGACTTGAGCAAAGGAAGAATAACTTACAGATATAAATAAAGTGGACAGACCATGAAAGTGAGATCATCAGTTAAGAAAATTTGTGATAAATGTAAAATCATTCGTCGCAAAGGTGTGGTAAGAGTCATTTGTAGCAACCCAAAGCACAAACAACGCCAGGGTTAACAGGTAGTAGGAGGAAATTTTGGCTCGAATTGCCGGTGTAGATTTACCTAACGATAAAAAAGTAAAAATTGCTTTGACCTATATCTTTGGAATAGGTCAAACGACAGCCACGAATATTCTGCTGAAAGCGAAAGTCGATCCCGAAATCCGTGTGAAAAATCTGACGGAAGAACAGGTCAAAGACATACGAAACGTGATCAGCAACGAAGAAAAAGTCGAAGGCGCACTCCGAACGGAAAACCAGATGAATATCAAACGTCTGATGGAAATCGGAAGCTATCGTGGCCTCAGACACAGACGTGGATTGCCTGTCAGAGGACAGCGCACGAAGACCAACGCCCGCACCGCCAAAGGTCCGAGACGTACGGTCACCAGAAAGAAGACGAAAGTCGGTAAGAAAGGATAATAAAGGAGGTATCTGAATTGCCACAAAAACGCGCCGCAACGAAGAAAAAGAAAAAAATTAAGGTGGACGCTGAAGGTATCGCGACTGTCAAGGCGACCTTTAATAATACAATCATTTCGCTTACGGATAATTTCGGAAATGTAATCTCGTGGGCATCGGCGGGAGCCGCCGGTTTCAAAGGTTCCCGGAAAAATACTCCGTTTGCCGCTCAGCTAGCATCCACGAAAGCCGCAAAGGAAGCGATGGAACTGGGATTGAGTCGCGTCGAGGTTCGGGTCAAAGGCCCGGGCGCAGGCAGAGAAGCCGCCATACGCGCGCTGAATCTGGCAGGACTCCAGATCATGTCAATCAAGGATGTCACGCCCATCCCGCATAACGGATGCAGACCTCCAAAACGCAGAAGAGTATAAAGTCAAATCTTGGGAGTATAAATAGATGGCAAGATATACAGGTCCGGTTTGTAAGTTGTGTCGCAGGGAAGGCAAAAAGCTTTTTCTGAAAGGCGAGCGGTGCAATGACACCAAGTGCTCTTTCGAGAAGAAAAGTTACGTCCCGGGACAACATGGACAAACCAATCGCAGACGGCTGTCAAACTACGGTTTGCAGTTGAGAGAAAAACAGAAAATCAAAAGGATTTACGGGATATTCGAAAAGCAGTTCAGGCGCTATTTCGAGATCGCGACCGGACAACATGGTATCACAGGTACTAACCTGATGAAACTTTTGGAAAGCCGTCTCGACAATGTCGTCTATCGGCTCGGATTCGCATCCTCAAGGAAAATGGCGCGCGAGTTGGTCAGCCACAGACATTTTACCGTCAATGGGAAAATCGTTACCATTCCTTCCTATCTCGTTAAACCAAACGACGTCATCCAGGTCAGAGAAAAAAGCCGGAAAATGGACGCAATCCATGAATCCATGAAACGAATTCACGGCGACCATGATCTTTCCTGGCTGATCCTTGACAAAGCCAAACTGCAGGGCATTTTTGTTCAGGTTCCCGAAAGAGACCAAATGGGTGTGGACGTGAACGAACAATTAGTCGTTGAACTCTATTCTAAATAGTGAGGAGATAAATGACCACACAAGAGCAAATTATAGCCAGAGTTGTAAAAGAACAGTCCACAGCTACGCACGGCGTTTATGTCGTACAACCGTTGGAGCGTGGTTTTGGGACGACGATCGGAAACGCGCTGAGACGAGTCCTGCTGACTTCGATCCCCGGTGCCGCGATCTCATCGATCAAAATAGACGGCGTCCTTCATGAATTTGCCTCCATTACAGGCGTCAAAGAAGATGTGGCTGACATAATCCTCAACCTTAAACAGGTGCGCCTGAAATTGTATGATCCGAAGCCCGACAAGATTCATATTCAATTCAAGGGCGAAGGCGAGTTTCTTGCCGGCGAGATTGGCAAAGACACGACACAGTTCAAGATTCTCAATCCTGAACTCCATCTCTGTACGATGAATGAAAAAGCAGATTTTTCAATAGAATTGAAAATATCGCGCGGAACCGGTTGGGTTCCTGCCGAGAAAAACAAGACGCTGGATTTTCCGATCGGTACGATTTTTATCGATTCCATTTTTTCACCGATCACCAATGTTTCTTTCCATGTCGAAAACCTGCCGGGCACATCCCGCGAGGTTTTGGAAAAGATGATCGTGGAAATCGAAACCGACGGAAGTATCACGCCGGAAGAATCCATCGACATCGCATCGAATCTGCTGAGAGAATATTTTGGCCTCTTTTCAAAGGTGGAATCCAAACCGGTCGATTTCCCGAAGGACATTCCAAGCGAAGATATCGTCAAAGTACGGAATCTGTTAAGGAAGAGTGTCGATGAGATGGAACTCTCCGTTCGTTCGTACAATTGTCTGAAAGCCAATAACATCAGGACAATCGCCGACTTAGTTTCCAAAGAAGAATCGGAGATGTTGAAGTTTAAAAATTTTGGACGTAAATCACTGAACGAACTGATGGCGAAACTCAAGAGCATGAACCTCGAATTCGGAATCGACGTCGAGAAGTATTTAATTGAAAAAGAAGATTAACACCGATAGGAGTTTATAGAAATGCGCCACCAGAAACGTGTAGCAAAACTTGGGATGGTAGCCAGTCACCGGAAAGCGATGTTATCCGGTATGGCAGGTGCGATGATCCAACATGGAAAAATCAAGACGACCGACGCCCGTGCGAAAGAACTCAGACGCGTTGTTGAACGTCTCATCACTTTTGGAAAAAAAGGCACGATTCACCACAGACGACTCGCCTACAAAGTTCTGAACGACAGAACTCTCGTCAAGCAGTTGTTCGATCACATTGCGCCGCAATATGCGACGCGCAATGGCGGATATACACGAATCGTAAAATTAGGATTCCGGGAAAATGACGCCGCTGCGGTTTCGCTAATCGAATTTGTCGATTATAAAAAACCGGCTGAAGAGAAAAAACCGGCAAAACCGGCCAAAAAAGAATCCGATGAAAAAGGGAAAGAAATTCCCGCAGTAGCCACGAAAAAAACCGAGGCACCCGCTCTGTCTCCAAAAACCGAGAAGAAACCGGCGAAGCCATCTAAAAAAGAAACCAGCGAAAAAGTGAAAAAAACTCCTGCTAAAGCAGAAGCAAAGACCGAATCTCCCGCTCCAGAATCTGAGGAGAAGGGAGAATAAAAGCGAATATCCGATTGTTTAAAGATCGGCGAAATAATCATCGGGCAGCGATACTCGCTGCCCTCTTTCTTTTTGTCTTAGTGGATTTTTCTCAACTCTATCCTCAGGAACGCCATCTTGGTTTGTGGGTTGTCCGCAATCAGATGACGGATAAGAAAAGTATCGACCGTTTTATCGATTTTGCATGGCTTAACGGGTTCACCGATATCTTCGTTCAGGTCAGAGGTCGCGGCGATGCGTATTATAATTCGGAAATCGTTCCGGTAGCCGACCGTCTCGACGGGAGCGGTTTCGATCCGCTTGATTATGCAGTCACTGCGGCTCATGGCAACGGGTTAAAAATTCATATCTGGTTGAACGTTTATTTATTGTGGTCTTCGGATGACAGACCGAAAAGCCGCGAACATCTCTACTGGAAACATCCGGAATGGTGCGCGATCGATGAAAATGGGATCCGGGATATAGACCGATCGGCTGATGAATTTAAGAAAAAAGGAACGGAAGGAATTTATCTCTCACCACTTGTTCCTGAAGTCCAGCTACATCTCATTCAAGTCGTCTCCGAAATAGTGCAGAAATATCTGGTTGACGGTGTGCATCTGGATTACGTCCGTTATCCAAAAGATAGTTATGATTTCAATGAGCAGGCGCGGTTTCGATTTAAACAAAAATGCGGTGTCGATCCGATTCTTCTATCCATTTCCAATAAATCGTTCTATAACGGGTTGGACGATCAAATGTTAGAGCAAAACATAAATGACTGGAATGATTTTAGAAGAGAAGGTATTAACGAACTGATTCGCGGTATCCGGAAATCTATAACGGCCTCACAGAGACCTGTTCTACTTAGCACTGCTGTCAAACCGGATCCCATCGAAGCGAAAGATCACTTCTTTCAGGATTGGGAAACCTGGTTGAAAAACGGTTGGATCGATTTCGCAGTTCCGATGAATTATACGAAAAACGCCGACAAGTTTGAGATGATCATACGGGAAATGGATCCATCTATTCCGAAAAATAAAGTCTGGATGGGTATTGGCGTTTACAATCAAAATAAATTCGATGCAATGGCGAAAACGATGATCAGTCTGTCAAGCGGCTTCCCAAATGTTGTTTTCTTTTCATATGAAACTTTTGCTGACGAACCCTCCTATTTCAAGACCCTGCAAAAGGCTTTTAAAATCGGACAATGATATCGATGTCGGATTTAGAGATCGTCATTGTTTTTAAGAAAGAATTTTCAAAATGAAAAAACTCAAAGATCCTGTTAGTGGATTCACGCATTTTCTTGGTTCGTTGGCTGCTGTCGCCGCGCTTGTTTTTCTTATTGTCCGTTCCTGCAATCCAGAAAAACCGTGGCATATCGTTAGTTTTTCGATCTACGGAGCGGGAATGCTTTTGTCTTACACCGCGAGTACGGTTTATCACTGGTTAAATTTATCCGAGAACAATACGCTTCGACTCCGACGGATCGATCATATGATGATCTTTATCTTTATCGCTTCGACCTACACACCGATCTGCCTGATCCCGCTTTGGGGTGGGTGGGGCTGGACTTTGTTCGGATTGGTTTGGGCAACAGCGCTCGCAGGAATTATCATGAAAACCGTCTGGATGGATGCGCCGCGTCGTCTCACGACGATAATTTATGTTTTTATGGGTTGGCTGGCAGTGATTGCACTCGTTCCGCTCTATCGGGCGGTGGGTTTTAATGCATTGACCTGGTTGTTTGCCGGTGGACTTTTTTATACAATCGGCGCAGTCATCTATTCAAGAAAATGGCCGAATCCTTTTCCGCCAGTCTTTGGATTTCATGAAATTTTCCACTTATTCGTGATTCTGGGCAGTATTTGCCATTTTATTCTGATGGTCAAATATGTTGTGCCGCTGAAATAATTTATGCTTCCGGTTGTATGTCCTGTATCAAAATATTTTTAAAAAAACAATAAATATTTTTCTTTCTTTATATGAAAATATACTTAAATTCTGCGCAACAAAAATGAAAGTTGCTGTTACGTATAGTACAAAAAAAGGTTTAAGGAAGGAGTATGCAAAACGCTTCGCCACCGAGCTGGATGACGAAGATATTCCTCCTGACCTTTTCGCCGAAGGCGATAGTCTTCGGACGGTACAATCAATCATCAATTCATTCAAAGAAAACGGGCACGAAGTCGTCGGCTTCGAAGGCGATGATGCTGTAATGCGGCGTCTGGATAAAGCCAGACCACAAATCGTCTTTAATGTTGCCGAAGGTTTGTTCGGAGACTTGCGTGAGTCTTATGTTCCGTTGATGTGCGAGCGGTTAGGTTTACCGTATACGGGTTCGGACCCGCTGGCACTCGCAATTTGTCTGAATAAAGCCCGTTCCAAAGAAATTTTAAGTTATTACGGTGTTCCGAATCCACGGTTCCAAATGATATTTCCCGGTCGGGAAATACCGGAAGCCGGAATTTCTTTTCCGTCAATCGTCAAGCCGATTTCAGAGGGAAGCAGTAAAGGCATTTTTAACAATTCCGTCGTCAAAGACCTCGTATCGTTAAAACGAATTGTGCGGAAAAACTTCGATAAATATATGCAGCCTGTGATCGTTGAGGAATTTTTACCGGGGCTCGAATTCACAGCAGCTCTTTGGGGAAACGGTACCGAAGTCGAAGTTCTACCGATTATCTCAATGAATTTTTCTCAGTTGCCGAAAGAAGCGCAACCGATCTACTCCTACGAAGCGAAATGGGTGTGGGATACAACCGAAAAGCCACTGGATATTTTTGAATGTCCGGCGAAAATTTCTGCCGAATTAAGGACGTCGATCGAAAAAACGGTCAAGCGCGCCTATCAGGTTTTAAACATCCGCGATTGGTGCCGGATCGATGTGCGTTTAGATGCGAACGGTGTTCCAAATATAATTGAATTGAACCCACTACCGGGAATCTTGCCCGATCCGCGCGAAAATTCCTGTTTTCCAAAAGCCGCGCGCACCGCAGGCTATTCATATTCGCAAATGCTCAACCGAGTCTTAGACATATCCGCCGCGAGGTGCGGCCTCCGATAATGACTGCCGAAGAAGACCAACGAAGAAAAGTCGCAGTCGTCTATAATTCTTTCGATGACGTCTCTAATCCGGAGAACGTCGAATTTTTGTCCGAAGCGGGCGTCAAAGACGAAGCCGAGGCTGTTTCGCAGTCGTTATGTCGACTCGGGCATCGACTTCTCATTCTGCCGTTGAAAAATTTAACTTCGGATATTCAATCGATTGTGTCGTTTCAACCCGACGTCATTTTTAACCTGTGCGAGGGATTTCGCGGAAACACCCAGCAGGAAATGTTCGTTGCTGGGATCTGGGAACTTTTGAATATTCCGTACACCGGGAATTCGGCGCTAACAATTGGAACCGCTCAAAATAAAGTTCTGACCAAACAAATGCTTCGATCGAACGGTCTGACGACTCCCGATTACGAAACATTTTCTGAAGTTCCGCCTGCAACACAACTGCAATTTCCGCTGATTGCCAAACCGTCGAGAGAAGACGGAAGCATCGGAATCGGACGGGATGCAGTGATTCGCAATTTGGATGAACTGAAGACCTCGGTCGATCGGTTGTTACAACGATATCATCAGGAAATTTTAGTCGAACAGTACATTGACGGACGTGAATTTGCCGTCGGAATTCTGGAAAACGGTTCGCCGACAGCGTTGCCTCCATCGGAAATCTTGTTCGATGCGCTTGATGCCGATCTGCCACACATTGCAAGCTATGATGCCAAATGGTACGAAGACGACCCGATTTACCAAAAGACACCTTCTATCTGTCCGACGACGCTGGATTTTGCCACGCAAACCCGACTGCAATCGTTAGCGCTCCGCGTGTATGAATTACTGGGCGGAAGCGGTTACGGGCGAGTCGATTTCCGGATGGATGCGCTTGGCGAAATTTACATTCTTGAATATAATCCGAATCCCGATATCTCTCCCACGGCGGGATATATCAAAGCATTGAAAGCCGCGGGGATTACATACGATGAATTCGTGACGACACAGATCGACACGGCAATAAAAAGAAAGGATCATGATTAACATTCGTTCAATTAAACCGGAAGACCGATCGGTTCTCCTTCACATAATCGAGCAGACCAACATGTTTTCTCCGGCGGAGATGGATGTAGCGATGGAACTCATCGACGTCTGCCTGAATCAAAAAGAACAAAAAGATTACATAATTAACGTGGCAACCGACGAAACGGATTCTATCGTCGGCTACGTATGCTATGGACCAACCCCGGCAACGATTGGGACCTTCGATCTTTACTGGATTGTTGTTGATGTTGTTTGCCAAAATCAGGGAATCGGCAAACAATTACTTCAATTTGTCGAAAGTGAGGTTTCACAAAAAGTCGGCAGATTGATCGTTATTGAGACATCCTCGGTCGAAAAATATTTACCGACCCGGGGATTTTATTTACGAAACGGCTACACGATCGCCGCACAGATCAAGGATTTTTACTGTGAAGGCGACGACCGTGTTATTTTTGTCAAATATTTTAAACCTAAAGAGAAAGAGTAGGAGTCTAACCAGCCATGGAGCAGTGGCAGAAAATATTAAAGAAAAGTCTGACAACCGTCGAAGAAATCTCGGAAAGATTTAACATTCCGATCGAAGAATTGAAAGGATTGGATAAGGTATTCGATATCAAAATCAATCCGTACTATTTATCGCTGATCAAAGAGAAAGGCGATCCGATTTATAAACAGGTCATTCCCGACTTAGCGGAACTCCAGCAGGATAAATTATTTTCCGATCCGCTATGCGAGGAAAAGGATTCTCCTGTTCCCAGCATCGTGCATCGTTATCCTGACAGATGCCTGTTTTTGGTTTCGCATGACTGCGCATCTTATTGCCGGTTTTGTACCCGGAAGCGAAAAGTCGGCGACCCGACCAAGATAAGCCTAAAATTCATCGATCAGGGAATTAAGTACATCGCCAGCCATCCGGAAATTCGGGACGTTATCATTTCGGGCGGTGATCCCTTGCTTCTCAGCGACAAGCAGATCGAAAGTATCTTATCGAGACTTCGTAAGATTAAGCACCTTGAGATTCTCCGGATTGGCACACGCGTTCCGTGTTACCTGCCGCAGAGAATCACAAGTAAACTCGTCAAGATGCTGAAGAAATATCATCCGCTTTATATGAACGTACATTTCAATCATCCGGACGAACTGACACCGATCGCGGTGAAAGCGTTGGGACGACTCGCCGACGCAGGAATTCCATTGGGCGATCAGACTGTTCTGCTCAAAGGCGTTAATGATGATCCTGTGGTAATGAAAAAACTGATGCAGAAGTTATTAGCCGCCCGTGTCAAACCTTACTATATTTATCAGACCGATATGGTTTACGGAACGGAACACTTCCGGACCAGCGTCGAAAAAGGATTGGAAATCATCAAATCGATCCGCGGTTGGACATCCGGTATGGCTGTCCCGCAATTCGTTATCGATGCGCCCGGCGGCGGCGGAAAGATACCGCTTCTTCCCGAATATCTGCAGGAAATCAATGAAAACGAAGTTGTTTTGAAGAATTATGAAGGAAAGATATTCCATTATAGACAACCGACAGTAAAATAAGCATTCCGGCTATCTCATTTCCAAAATAAGCGGTTCCATAAAAAAGGAGCCGCTTTTTTTATCTTTTCACGTGGAAATAAAAATCCATTCTTGACAAAGAATAATTTATTAGTAAATTCGAGTGTTAAGAAGTTTTAAGGCACATGAATATTATGAAAAATGGAAAAAAAGGAGTCGGATATGCCTTTACTGGAAGTTTGCCTTCTTGATGATTCGCCGATCAACGGTTTTCTCGGATTAGTGTTGAAAAAACCGGACGCTGTCGTTTGGCTTCGTACACCACGACAAAAAAACATTGCCAGACAAATCGAAACGGCTGTCGCAACTTACATCACACCCACATTCGAAACACGTGAAATACTCAGCGACGATGTCGATTCCTTTGTTAAACTTTGCCAAGGCATATTCAATGATTATCCCGAACACGAGATTTTACTCAATGTTACTGGCGGCGATCGCCTGCAGGCGGTTTTAGCGACTGATATTTTCCGAAAGGCCAACAAAAAGGTTTTTTACATCGATACGCATCATTCCAAGATCGTGAATATCGGTCTGGGCGAATCGAAATTTTACCAGATCGCATTGACCGTGAACGAATACATTGCTCTACAGGGAATTAAGATGACGTCCGGAATCCGCTTCGATCCGGAGATCGGCAAGAGAAGTCCGCTGACCTATTTCATTGCGGTCAACATGGACAATGTGATACCATTTATTGATAGTATTCGCGATGAATGGATTAAAATGGGTAGTGTCAAACAAAATGCAAATTGGGATTACGACGATGGAAGGATAAAATTTCTGATTGATTATGAGGCTGAGCAAGACCGGATGAAATTCAAATTCGGCGGCAGTGTCAGCCAGAAAATAATCGATGTTGTCACAAATCCTGATGAATATCTATTAAACGGAGGTTGGCTCCGCGAAATGGTTTTTCTCCGTGTGCATAAAAGCCAATACGATGACGTCCGTCTGGATGTACGGCTCGATAAAGAATCTCTTCCCGAAGGAAATAAAAACGAGAACCTGATCGATATCGCGTTGATGAAGGGAAGTTCGCTTTATATTTTCCAGTGTTTTTCCTATCCGATTACACATGATTCGTTCACGGAATTGAAAGCGTTTCAGCAAACGACCAAACTTCTAAATGCCAAAGGATTCGTCTTCGTTTCACATAAAATTTATCACGGCTTCATCGAGCGGGCACGAGAACTCGGCGTGAGCGTTGTCGTCGGGCGAAGAGTTCCAATTTTTTCATTATAAAAAATTACGGGCTTGGCTATGCGAAGGCAATACATACAGCGCCGACGATAATGATCGTTCCTCCAACGAGTCGCGCTTGGATGTTTTTTTCGTTAAAAAACCACCAACCGTACAAAATTGCGAACAACAACGAGAGCCGCTTCAGGGAAATCATATAGGCAACCTGAATCATTCCGATAGCGGTGAAATGGCAGATAGCCATCAATGCCATGGCCAAACCGATTTGTATCCTCTTCATCGGAAATTGAAACAACGGTTTGATTTTTCCCTTGCAAGAAATCAGTGCGAACGGCGTGAATCCGACGGCTAACAAAAAAAAGTATACGATGGCAAAGAATAGCGGCGACGAATGCTGAATTGCCAGTTTTCCGAATGTTGCCGTGACAGCATAACAGACCGCCACGATGAACATGTATAAGGAACCGCGGTTTTTAAAAATCGTCAGCCACGGTTCAAATAATCCGTACTTTGCGCGATCGATTTGCAATAAATAGGTACCTATCGAAATAAGAATTACGCCAAGAATTCCTGCCAGCGAGAGAGTTTCTCCGAGGACGAGTGTCGGGATCACGAGAAGAAATAACGGCGTCAATCCGAGGTATGGAACTGTCAGGGAAAGCGGAGCGATTTGAAGCGCGCGCATGTATAAAAAGGTAGAAATCAAATCGATAATGACGCAAATCGCCATGGCGCCGACGAATATCCAGTCAATCGGCGGAATATCGATAAAGATGAGAATCGGCAATAGAAACGGAAGCGCATAGGCTTCGCGAATCCAGGAAAGTACAATAGCCTGTGTACGCGAAGATTCCTTTTTGGTGAATACGTCGGCGGTTGCCATGAAGAAACCGGAAAGCAGAGAAATTATATACCACATGAAATATCCTTAGAATTATTACCGGATCAATCGTTTCCGTGAACTAATAGAATGTCCGTGCGCGCAGACCGATGCCGATATTCGGCTAATTGCTGATATTCCGGGGAATCGTACCAGCGTTTTAACTCGGCTTCATTCGGGAATCGAATGATGACGGCGCGACGATGATGGAATTCGCCTTCGAGAAGTGCCGGTTCGTCATCAACTGCGAGGACTTCGCCATTGTATTTTGAAAAGATTTTGTCAAATCCATCGAAATATTTTTCATATTCGATCAGATTTTCGATAGTAATTTGGGCGATAAAATATGCGGACATCATTTCTCCATTTACGATTGCAGAGCGGATTGATTTGGCGTCGAAGCCGAAAAGACGACCGCTTGTTTCTCCGTTTTCAATTGATACTGTTCCAGAATAGCCGGGACAAGTACCGATTCTCCTGTTTTCAGACGCATCGTCTGGATCGAACTGTCGATCGTAAACAAAAGATCGGCAGTGCCATCGACGCAAATCAGTATTTCCGGTGTTTGTAACTTTTGAACGAGCAATGAGTTTTTATTTGAGAGAAAATATCGTTGGACGGTAAACTCGTCTACAGTCGTCGAATATATGAAGCGCTCTGCGTTTTCATTGTCTGTTAAAATCGGTAATCGTTTTTCCGAATAATCGAGGATGTCGATCAACGTCGGAATATCCTGAAACTTGGGTGTTAGTCCGGCGCGGACTACATTGTCCGAATTCGCCATGCACTCGACGATGTTGCCATGGACATAAGCATGCGGAACACCGGCTGGTAAAAAGATCGCTTCGCCGGTTTTCAGATGAATGAGGTTCAGAAAAAACAAGCCGAATAGTCCAATATCAGGGCCGGGATATTTCTTTCGCAACTCCAGAAAAAGAGATTCGGTTTCAGTCGGCATGGAAAGTGTCAGCAGGCGGTTTTCCAAATGATTGATCGACTCCAACAATTCGTCTTTTTTTTCGATTGAGAAACGAAAGAAAGCGGAGAATAATTGTCTTTTTGCTTTTGATTCATTTGATTTCGATTGGAATGACGATACGATCTCACGCCCGATGAAATTGGTGATTTCCGGATAATTCTTCAACACTGCGAGCGTCTCGGAAGTATTTTTAAATCCAACCAGAGCCGTCAGTTCATCGATGGCGATGGCGATTTCTGGTTTATGCGTCTCGTCGGGATAATGCTTCGGACTGGCTTGATGAAGTGCTTTGGCCTGTTTTTTATCCGGATGAGCCTGAATCGACAGAACTTCTCCGGCGGAAAGGATTTTGAATAAAAACGGCAACTGTTTTCCAAAGTGTGAAATAATCTGTGATCCTAAAATTTCCCGCGGGTATCGACGAATCAATTCTGTTAATGGAATTTGGAAATCACCTAACGATACTTGTGAAGGAGCACCGGGATGCGCGCCCATCCAGAGTTCGGCGTATGCCGTGTCCGGTTCTGCCGGAATGCCGAGTAAATTGGGGATGAAAGCAGACGCTCCGCGCATGCCCCATGAATAATGTTGAATAGAATTGATCAGCCTAAGCGGCTGAGATGTGAGTGGCGGAACAATCTTCATATTTTTCCCGATTTCATGGCTTCCAAAACGAACCAACCTATGCTACCGATATTTCGATAAATATTCAAGAGGAAAAACAGGCACCTGATAATAGTAGAATGGGTCCGAATTTCTCCGGACCCTGTGGGGGATGTATGTCGTGTCGCGTTTATTGGTTCAGTAATTTTATTTGAAAAATCAGTCATAGGACGGATTGAATCAAGTAAAGGTTGTCGATCTTCAAAAACTTAACCGGATCAGGTTCGATGTTAGGGTGGGAAAAAATCCGAAAATTAATTACATTTGAAAGAAATGTGTATGTCCATAATACGCTCGATAAAAACGGAGTAAAAGGAAGAAAAACGATGAATTATTGCAGAAATATTTTCCTGACAATTCTTGGCTTGATCGTTTTTTTGTTTTATCGTTCTGACGGTTTGCTTGCGCAAAATCCAAATAATGAAGGAAAATATTCCTATGCCTGTGGTGGAATCGTGCGCAGCGACAGGTCACTGAAAACTATCGCGCTGATTTTTACAGGCGGTGATTTTTACGACGGCGGCGAGATTATTTTAAAAATCCTGAAAGAACGAAACATCCAGGCAACTTTCTTTTTCACGGGTGATTTTTACAGGAACGCAGGAACTCAGGAACTAATCCCGAAACTCGTTCAGGCGGGACATTATCTCGGGCCGCACTCGGATAAACATTTGCTTTATTGTGCTTGGGAAAAACGCGATTCTTTACTGGTCGATCGGGCGCAATTTCAATCTGATCTTCTGGCGAATTACCAAGAGATGAAGGGCTTCGGAATCGACGAAAAACATCGTTACTTCATGCCTGCATATGAATGGTACAATGATTCGGTGACCGTGTGGGCAAAACAGATGGGCTTCACGCTGATCAATTACTCGCCGGGAACGATTTCCTGTGCCGATTATACGATCCCATCGGAGAGCAATTATCGATCGACAGCCGCCATTTTCCAAAGTATTTTGGATTATGAAAAAAAAGATCTGAATGGTCTAAACGGCTTCTTTCTGCTAACACACATCGGGACGCATCCGGAACGGACGGACAAGTTTTATTTCCGGCTTGGAGAACTAATTGATATACTGATCTCGAAAGGCTACCGCTTTGTCAGGATCGATGAAATGTTTTAAACTTCAGGAAATTATGAAAAATCAACTTTTAATTCGCAATTGCAAACTCTACGATTCGGAAAATCCGACTATGCTGACCGACGTTTCCATTTCCGATGGGAGAATTGCGGCTATAGGCAATCTTTCGGAAAATGAAATTTACCAACACGAAATCGATGCTGATGGTCGGACAATGATCCCGGGATTGATTGACATTCACGTCCAGGGCGCGGGCGGTGCCGACGTTTTGGATGGAACTGAAGATGCACTGACGACGATGTCGCGCACATTGGCGCGTCTGGGAATCACCGGCTTCCTTGCAACAACCATTGTCAAACCGACTGAAAAGAATAGTCACCTGCGTGTAGTTTCGGAAAAAGTCGGTAAAGATCTCGGCGGTGCCACGATTCTCGGTATTCATCTCGAGGGGCCGTTCATCAATCCGGTTAAATGTGGTGGAATTTCCATTCAAAGCATTTATCCCCCGAAGGATAATTCGTTGGAGGAGATTCTTGAAATCACCGGTGATACGCTGAAAATGATGACGATCGCACCAGAGATCGCCGGAAGTCATTCGATTATCCGTAAACTAATCAATGCAAATGTGATTCCGTCATTCGGACATTCAAACGCAAATTACGATGAAGCGCGGAAGGGATTTGGACTTGGAATTAACCACGTTACGCATATTTTTAATGCAATGCCGTCGTTGCATCACCGATTTCCCGGTCCGCTGGCGGCAATATTTGAATCCGAAACAACTACCGCTCAGATAATCAGCGACGGCGTTCACCTGCATCCAGGAATCATCGATATGCTTTACCGGATTTTAGGAAAAGAACGTTGCATCTGTATCACCGATGGAATTCAGGCGATGGGACTGCCGGATGGTCGATACATTTACAACAGCAAAGAATATGACTCGAAAAACGGTGCCGCTGCATATCTCGATGGAACGCTCATCGGGACATCTCTTAGCGTGCTGGAAATTGCTAAAAGGTTCATGCGGTTCACTAATTGTGATCTGAAAACAGCGATCAATACCATTACGATCCAGCCGGCAAAATTGTTGGGAATCGATGACTGGAAAGGCACACTCGAAGCAGAAAAAGACGCCGATCTCGTTTTATTGAATCAAGATTTGTCCGTCTGGAAAACGATTATCGGTGGTAGAGTTTTTATTCCTTCCCGAGAATAAAAAAGTTAATTACCGGTTAACCGGATCGTTCTATTTCTCGGTCGATTTGTTTTTTATCGGTTTGGTTTCGGTAAAGCTTATACAATTTAGAAGTGATGAGTTTAACCGCCGGAAACGGCTTGCCGTGTGCCGGATAGATCGTTTTTCCTCCGCCATCTATGACTCTTTTCCAGTTGTCGAAAACCTGTTCGATATTTTCATAGTAGATCGGGCGGTAACGAATGCCGGTCAACTTGAGAAAATTCATTGCCAGATCGCCGACGAACGCACTTCCATCGTCCATAATAACCGACATGGAATCATGCGAATGGCCTGGTGTCATCATAATTTGTCCGTGAATTCCGATTTTCCTCAACAGTTCATTGTCATCTCCGGCGATCAGAATATCGTCTTCTTTCAGGAAGACCTGCGGAAATTTAAAGTCGGGATGAATAAGCCGAAAAATCGGAAACAGTTTTTTGATCCGTCGATTGACCGGCTGCATCGTGTTTTCCGATTCTCCTTTTCGCAAGGCCGGGGCAGATTCTTCATGGATGATCAGTCGGGCGTTGGTGTAGGTCCGCATTTCCGCGATAAAACCGGCGTGGTCGTCGTGATGATGCGTCAGCAGGATGTATTTGATGTCAACGATCTTGATACCTAAGCGGTGAATTTCACGGATGAATTTGCGGAATTTATGTTTATATCCGGCGTCGATCAGTAAATACCCGTCTGTACATTTCAGTAAATAGCTTTTGGTGATGCCAAGATTAAGCCTGTAGAACAAGTCATTGATGAGCGGGTTTTTAAGGAACCCAACGGTTTGTTTCAGAAAATTATTCACCATCCGATCTACCTTTTTACTTCAATCTTCCTTGGAATTTCCAAAGATGTTTTCTGCTTAAATATAGTGAATATTCAGATGCCGGCAATTCTCTTTTTATATATTGCTAACGCTTCAGAAAGCCGATCCTTTGCCGTCGTGTCACCGGGGACGTTATGCGATGGGTGAATGTAGAGTTTGATGCCGCGGTCTGCGAGAATTTCTGCGACGGTCGTTACTGTCATCCAGACAGCGGTGACAAATGCCATCGTCGAAACTGGACCGATTTTATCGAAATGATTTTTTAAAGGGACGGATGCGTCCTGGATCGGTACACAGGTATCGACGACAATGTCGGCAAGGTCGAAGATCGTTTTCCCGCAAGAATGGCGTGTTTGTTTGCCTTTTGCTTCCGCTGCCGAACCGAACGCGATGACAGTCATGCCGCGTTTTTTTGCCTCGAGCGCGATGTCGATGTTGACGTTATTAATTCCGGTGTGTGAAAAAATCCACATGCAGTCGCGCGGATCGAAATTGTAACCTTTCATAATTTCGATGCCGTAACCTTCGACGCGTTCGAGAAAAACAAATTCATGGACACTCATGCCGCCAACAATATTCGTGAAGAACGTGAGTGGAAGTTCGATCATCGGATGAAAACCGACGAATCCGCCGATACGCGGGTACATCTCTTCGATCGGCAACGTTGCATGTCCGCAACCGAACGTATGAACCCATCGACCTGATTCGATCGTATCGGCCATCACTTCAGCGGCTTTCTGGATATTCTCCATCTGAGTATTGTCAATTTTATCCATAATGGTTTTAGCATTATTTAGCCATTCTTTTGCTAATTGCATGATTTTGACTCCTTTATTTCTACATTTTAAATTTCGATAAAGTACGTTTTGTAATTATACTGACCAGTATCAGCATAATTATGGCACTGATTAAAATGACGGTCAAGTAATGTTCGATTCCATAATTGTTGGAAATGACACCGACTGAATAATTCAAAACCGTATTTCCTAACAAAGCGATCGTCAGGATGATGCTGAAGGCCGTTCCGGAATATTGAGCGTAAAGGTTTCCGGCGTATCCGTAAAGTACGGGAAAAGCCGGGGAAAAACCAACACCGAACAACGTCAATCCGATGATTGCAACCTGAAACGAACCGGAAAATTTCAATATCAACGCGGCGCAGATGATGATTACGATGCAGACGAGCAGGATGATGTAATCCCGTACTTTTGTCAATAAATATCCAAGTAAAATCCGTGAGATCGTCATTCCCAACATGACAAAAGAGAGCGCAAATAAAGCGTCTTTTGGCGTCAGCAACAGGCTTTTTTCAAGATAAGTCGTTGACCAGTTACTGACCATTCCTTCCATGCCGCTTTCGAAAAAGAGAATGACACCAATGAGAATGAGCGTGCCGTTTTTCAGCAGGCTGATACCTTGTTTGAGCGGTAAACCCTGTTTGTGTTTTGGTTCCGGGAAGCGGATCAGTGAAAAAAAGACGATCGGGATGAAGATCAGCAGTCCGATGCACATCACGATTCGTTCCGTCGAAAAGTATTTTCCGAGAACACCAACCAAAACAGGCATTCCAAGTGCGCCGATTCCGAAAAATACTCCCAATAAACTTAGTTTAGCTCCCTTTTCTTCGGCGCTTATATCGGCGACGACCGCATTCGTGCCACCGTTGATTATTCCGCCGCCGAATCCGATCAGGAGAAATGCGTAACGAAGTATGGAAGAACTCTTTGCTATGACAGTCATTTCGATGCCGATTAAGATCAGGATCGCGGAAATAATCAGCATTCCCTTATATCCGTAACGATCACAGATCGGGCCGAAAATCAGTGAACCCGCGAGAATTCCAAACGGCAATAAAGCGGCCAGCGAACCGACAGTCTGCGGATCGATCTGGAATTTGGCCGTTAAAAACGTATTGATGGTTCCCAAAGAAATCATTACGATTCCGAACAGCAACATGCCCAGACAAGCCGCCCAAAATACCCATTTCCTGTTATACATAAATCCTCGTTTATTTGATTAAAATTTTATATCCATTTTAATTAGCAGAATCGATCTCCATCTGCGCTAATCGTCCGGCACCGATCAATCCTGCGTCATTGCCGAGAATACTGGCCTCGATGCTGACCTGATGAATGCTGATTGGTTGTGCCCATTTAAGCGCTTCTGTGCGAATCTGATCGATAAATTGTACAGCCGGTCCGAAAACGCCGCCGCCGAAGATAATTTTTTCCGGGTTGAACAAACTGACATAATTGGCAACTGCCATTCCCCAGAATTCGATGGCGGATTCAAGTGTCTGTTTGGCGATTGGATCACCTGACGAAAAACCATCGAAAACGTCGTGAGATGTGATTTCCTCGACTGGTTTCTTACGAAGGATTCCGGAATAGTCTGGATTTTTAATGAGCAGTTCGCGTGCGACCTTGCCAATGCCTTCGCCGGAAGCGTGATATTCAAAACAACCGCATGAAACATATTCCTGCCAAAATGGTCTGTCCAACGCCATCCATCCCGTCGCTCCCGCGATGTCATGGCTTCCGCGCAGAATTTTACCGTCGATGAGAATACCGGCACCGATGCCGGTTCCAACAGCGACGAAGATTGCGTTCCGGCAACCTTTGGCGCAACCTTGCCATGTTTCGCCCAGAATATACGCTGCGCGATCACTGTCGATTTTGATGCGAATGGAAGAATCGTTCAGACTCGAAGTCAATTCGTCTAAAAGCGGGTAATCCGTCCAGTCGGGAATATTCGGCACCCAGACTTTTCCGGTCGATGCGTAATAAATTCCGGGGATTGAAACGCCAATTGCGCGAATTGTAATTCGGTTTTCGGATGCGTATTGTCTGAGTGAAGCGATCTGACTCAGGATCAATTTACCGACTTTGCCGCCGGTTCGTTTATCCAGAGGCGAGATATTTCGATGAACGATTTTCCCATTTTCATCAAATATTGCGGCTGCGGACTTTGTTCCGCCAAGGTCGATGCCTATAACTGCCATGAATGATTCCTTTCTGAAAAAGCATCGGATAATAGTTCATTGTAAATAACTGAAAAAGAATATAGTCATGCGTCTCATTTTAAACAATATTGAAGTATCTTGCAGTGTGATCGGCATGAATTCTGCAAACGGTTATAGATCTCGATGAGAGGTTATTAGTCCGGCAACTTTTTAAACGGATAGAACGTCTTAAGAGCGCTATTTGTTTTGTTCACAAACCCGGAGTAAAAATGAAAAAGTCGCTTTATTTCTGCTTCCTTTTATTAATTCCCTATAGCCTCTCTGCCAAGCTTTCCGATGAAGTTTTAAACAGTCTTCGTTCCCGCGAAACACAGGCGGTGCGGTTGAATGAACAAAAAATCGAGATTGATGGAAAGTTAGATGAAACAGTCTGGAATTCCTCAAATTGGAATGGAAATTTTGTTCAGCGAAATCCAAATGAAGGATCTCCGGTCAGTTTTCGCACCGAATTTGCAGTCGTTTATGACGAAAATTATTTATATGTTGCGGGCAGGGCATACGATCCAGAACCACAAAAAGTAATTGCTATTTTATCTCGGCGTGATGATTATACAGAATCTGACTGGATGTATATTTCTATCGACAGTTATGATGATAACCGAACGGCGTTTGAATTTGGGTTGAGTGCGGCTGGTGTTAAACATGATATTCGGCGGTACGATGATGAGAATATGGATGAGAGCTGGGATGCCGTTTGGGATGGAAAAGTTCAGATTGATTCGCTGGGTTGGACAGCCGAATGGCGGATACCATTTCGAGAGTTGCGGTTTTCATCCGGAAAGGAAATGGCTTGGGGACTTCAGTTCTATCGTGAAATTCCACGCCAGAACAATGAACTCGCCGTTTGGAATTTCTGGTCGCAGGCTGACGACGGATTTGTTTCCCGATATGGTTCGCTCAAAGGGCTGGGCGGTGTGCAGGTTCGTAAGCCGATCTATCTGATGCCTTATCTGGCGAATCGCGGTGACATATCCGAGAATTTGGTAAATTCTGCCCATCGGAATAATTACGATTTGCTGATGAATATGGGCGGCGATGTCCGATATAGTAGTCCGCTGGGACTGACGCTGAATGCAACTATCAACCCGGATTTCGGACAGGTGGAAGCAGATCCGGCTGATTTCAATTTGACCGAATTTGAAACATACTTTTCAGAGAAACGGCCGTTCTTCATGGAAGGCGCTAACATTTTGAGATATTCATTGGGTTTTGGTGATGGTGACAACCAGAACAATTCATTATTTTACTCACGCCGGATTGGACGCACACCACAAGGATGGGCGATTCAGGATCCGAATAAATCAGCAGTCAGTATTTCACGTCCGGAAGGTACGAATATTCTTGGAGCAGTCAAGGTAACCGGAAAAACAACCCAAGGACTCTCTCTTGGTTTGATGGAGGCGGTAACGACTGAAGAAAACGCTATTGTGTACTACGACGACGGTACCAAAGATAAGTCTGTTATCGAACCCAAGACCAATTATGCTCTTGCGCGTTTTCAACAGGATTATAACAATGGACAGACCAGTATCGGCGGGATTCTTACCGGCGTCAATCGTAAACTTAACGGGACCGGTATTAATTATCTGACCGATGCGGCGTATACAGGAGGCTTGGATATCGATCATGACTTTTTCGACCGGAAATATTCTTTTCAAGGTGCAGTAGCTTTTAGCCATATTCAAGGTGATACTCTGGCCATTCAGCGTGCCCAGAAAAACGCTTCCAGATATTTTAACCGTGTCGATGCGGAGCATCTGGAATACGATCCGCAGGCGACAAGTCTTTCCGGTTATGCCATGAAAGCAATAGTCTCAAAAAATGAAGGACACCTCCGTGCGGCGCTGGGAACATTGGCATCCAGTCCGGGTTTTGAGATCAATGATCTCGGGTTTTTGCAGGAAGTTGATAATATTAATCAATTTTTATGGATGCAATATTATCTTTGGGAGCCGACCAAATTTTACCGGAACTTGCGTGTCAATTTGAATCAGTGGATGGACTACGACTTTGGCGGTGTGCGCAAATCCTTTGGTGGTAATGTCAACGCGCATGTTGTTTTTCTCAACAATTGGGATGCAGGTGGTGGCCTCAATCGTTATTTAAATGGAATGAATCCAAGTTATAACCGTGGTGGTCCTAGCATCTACCTTCCAGATGGATATAGCTGGTGGATGTACGTCGATTCGGATGCGCGGAAAAACCTGATCTTTGGGTTACAATATACAGGATCGTATAATTCTGACAATGTCCGTATGATTGGTCTTTATCCGACGATCGAATGGCGTCCGCGACAGAATCTCAAATTTTCATCTGAGTTTTCAATCGAAGGATTTAACGATACATGGGCTTGGATCGGTTCGGCAACCGACCTGAATTCTGACAAACAATACATCTGGGCATCACTGAACCAAAAGACTTTTGCTGTGACCTTTCGTGCTGATTTCACGATTTCTACTAACCTATCGGTTCAGTACTACGCTCAGCCTTATTTCACAGCCGGGAATTACTTCGATTATAAAGAATTGGCAGACGCGCGAAATGCAGATTTTGATAAACGTTTTACTATGTTAAATAATGAAATTATTTATGATGAGTCAGTCGGGAAATATATTGTGGATCGTGGAAATGACGGCACCACAGATTATTCTTTCCATGGACAGGAAGACTTCAATTATAAGCAATTCCGATCAAATCTTGTCTTACGCTGGGAGTATATGACCGGCTCGGTCGTGTATTTTGTTTGGTCTCAGGGTTTAACAGATTACGAAACTTTTAAACGGTTTGACCTTCCCAAAGATACCAAACGGCTGTTCGGAAGTGTAGGAGACAATGTTTTAATGGTTAAGATCAGTCAATTATTGACATTATAAATTTCCTCGAAATGAAAAACGAAGTCCGTCATGATGTAATTCATGACGGACTTTTTGTTATGTAATGAAGGAGTAGGCTTTTAAAAGATAATTATTGACATCATAGTGAATTTTATTTAAAATTCTGGTCAGGTACTACAGTACAGAGTTATTAGAAATTTGAAAATAGTATGAATTCGGAGTAATGATTTGTCCTTGTTAAAGCGGAATTGATCGGGACAAACATTAGCGGGTTGTTAGAAAGTTTTAAATTTCTTTACAGGGAGGCAAAATGTTTCATCCAATTAAACGATATGCGAGTCGGTCGTTTTTTGCATGTTGCATCATTTTAAGTCTTTTCGGAAGCTCATGGGCTGATTATGGGAAAATCGTTGGGCGGGTGACGGATAAAAAGACAGGTACACCACTTCCCGGTACAAATGTTATGATCGAGAGTATTTGGGATAACGGGAAAGTAGTTCAGATTGAAAATAAACAAGGAACCTCCTGCGACGAGGACGGCAGGTTTGTCATTCTAAACATATCGCCGAATATTTATAACATCAAAGCGACAATGATAGGTTACACACCCCTTCAGGTGGAACAGGTAGTTGTCAATATCAACCGCACGATTACTGTAAATTTTGAGTTGGAACAGGCATCAATCGAGATGGAGGCTGTTCGAGTCGTCGCCCAAAGAGAAGTGATCAAGCCGGATGTTTACGGAACGCAGGAGGTCATCAATGTCGATCGACTGAGTGAAACGCCGATTATGCGTGTTGATGAATTCGTTGGCAAGATCAAAGGCGTCGATCTCGTTGCAGATAATGATGGCAATGGATTGAGTGTGCGTGGTGGCGAAGTGCGTGAAACCGATGTTCGCATCGACGGTATATCAGCCCGGGATCCGAGGTCGGAAAACTCCTATTTATCTTTGAATTCGACCTCTGTCGCCGAACTTCAGGTATTGACCGGCGGATTCGAAGCGAAATATGGCGGTTTTCGTTCCGGATTGGTCAACGTCGTTACTAAAGAAGGAAGCCGTGATAAAATCAGCGTTTCGTTTAAAGTGGACTATACACCGACGAACGATTTTAAATACTTTGGAACTAATCAATGGAGTGAAGATTCATGGGTTTACAAGATTTTTGCCGATACCAACTATAAGTATATCGATCCGCGCGACGGAAAAACAAAAACGGTCTGTTACAACGGTTTTGCGATGAATGCGAAAGGACAACCTATCGATTCATTAATTCCAGAGGGTGTTCCTGATGTGTTTTGGACGTTTAAAGGTTGGAACAATAAAAATGAAGGTACCAAGAATTATGAAAAAATTGGGCTCATCATTCCGCGAACAAAAAAACTGACCGCCGAGCAAAAACGCAAACTCTGGGAAACGCAACATCCACTGTATAAATATGCTACCAAACCGGATATGTACATTGAAGGTACGATGACAGGACCGGTTCCCGGAAGATGGATACCTTTGATTGGAAACATACTGGAAAAATCCACGTTCATGTTAGGCGGAAAATATGAAAACACGCAATTCGCATTTCCCATCGGACCGCGGGACGCATATGTAGATTATAACGGGCAGTTGAAAATAACTACGGCCATTTCACCGAAGACGAAAATATCAACCAATGCACTTTACGCCAAGGTTGAAACAAATACTGGAGACCGTCCAACGTCAATGGGCGGCGCTCTGCTCGATTATTCCAGCCGGTTCAATTTCCTCAGTAATACACAGAGTTCGGTGCAACAACAGGCACGAATTCTCGGGAGCGGCGACGGTTATGTGAACATGTTCAACAGAAGCCGTCTTCAATATCTCGATCAACGCTGGTTAATGAGCGGAATTAAACTCAACCATACGATTTCTTCGAAAGCGTTCTTCACGCTCGAAGCGCAATACACTTATCAGGATAACGAAATCCAGCCATATTCTTCGGACACCTCGAATGCGGAAAATTGGGTTTGGGTAGATACGACGCAAGGGAGAAATTGGCGCGCGTTGATTTTTCCAAATATTGGCACGCCGAACAGTTCGACGAATCTGCTACAGGATATCAGCGACCTGTTCAGAATTTATGGCGGACTTCAACAAGTCGATTCATCATATTCGTGGACTTTTAATCTTAGAGGTGATCTGACAGCTCAAATGGGCAGATTTCATCAGATTGAAACGGGATTCGCATTTAAGTACTCATACTCATTTGTTTATTCCGGGACTTGGTACCAATCCGAAAAACTATGGACACCCGGTATTCCGGACGCCTGGCAGTACTATAAAATCGCACCGATCGATGCGGGTTTTTATCTCCAGGATAAACTCGAATTTGAAGGAATGATTGCATCGGTTGGTTTGCGCGCAGATTATTTTAACCCACAGAAGCCATCTTATGAAGTCAGTTTTCCACTCGACGAGGATTATTCGGGTCTTTATTCTGAAGTTTATGATTATTTAACTGGTGAATGGGGAAGCTACGAACGGTGGCTAGTATTTCGCGAATTATTGGGCGCCCCACCCGGTTGGCCTGAAAAGAAGGCGCGACAACAGTTGAAAATATCTCCCCGCCTTGGTGTTTCCTTTCCAATAACAATCAACAGTAAGTTATATTTCAACTACGGACATTTTTACCAGCGTCCGAATATCACTTTTCTGTACAATTTAGGAATTTCACAGATAGGAGCCATTGTTCCTTCGACCAATCTGGAAATGGGAAAGACTGTTGCCTATGAATTTGGTTATGAACAACGATTCCTGCGAAATTTTCTTTTCAACACGACAATGTATTATAAAGACGTGAAAAACGATCCGCTCAGCCGTCACTTTATCGATTACTGGCAGGAATTTGAAGTTGCTCTTTACTATCCGGATGGTTATTCGGATATTCGCGGTATCGAGGTTCGACTTGAAAAATCTATTGGACAATTTTTTACGTTCTGGGCGAATTATGAATATATGCTTCAGAGTTGGGGGCAACATGGTTTGAGTTATGTTTATGAGAACAGAATTCTTGCCATCGATGAGGAACGAAGCGCGAACCTGACGGTAACGGAACCTATACCGAAAGCTCATCTCAATGTGAACTTTCATACACCGAGAAAATGGGGCCCGAGCCTGTTTGGTCTCAAACCGTTGGCTGGATTTGTCTTTAATTTTATGGTCGATTGGAAGGATGGCGGAAGAGTAACCATTCTTACCGATCCGATAACAGGCATTGCAAAAAAGGTTGATATTGTGGACTATTCCAATATCGATTTGCGTGCATCAAAAGCGTTTCAGGTCGTAGGCGTGAATCTGGAATTTGTCGTGACAGTTGCCAATTTATTGAATGAAAAACGGCTTTACACCAGTGCGTTTACGACGACACAGTATAGTCGATACAAAGAGTCCCTGCATTTCCCATTTGAATCGGGTGAACAGCATGGACATGACAAATGGGGTGAATGGGACAAAGATTATATCGATCTCGGATGGTTTCAGACACCTCTGTTCCTGAATCCCAGACGTGTGCTGGTCGGATTAAGAGTGAATTTCTAATGGACGAACACATTGACAATACACATGAATTAGGAGAAGGAAATGAATTGGATCAATAAAAAATCGGCAGTCATAATTTTGTCTGTATTTTTTCTTTTTATCAATTTCCAAATGGCTTCCGGACAGAGAAAAGAATCCGGACGTCCGATGTTTATTAACGTCAATGCTATTAAATTAGATATGAAGAAAGTGGCGGGAGAAGGACAATTCACGACCCAGTATAGTTGGAGATTGACGGATGGAGAGGTCTCGAATGAGATTTGGCAATATCCTCAGGATGAATGGCATTCACGCTTGTTGTACCAAATTTTCAATCCGATTTGTCCCGACAATGATGGCTTCATTAACAATTTTGGTGAAAAACAAATTATACCAGCGACTTTTGTCAGCAATGGCAGGAACGTATTTTCTCAGGAAATCCGTCGCTATCGTTCGCCAAGCATTACGGTGGATGGCATTGCACAAAGCCAGGAATACACATGGGAGACGGATCCGAATTTAAAATCTGATATATGTGCGGTTTGGGAGGACATCATTCCGTTTTGGGGAATCCGAACTCATATCGAAGTATATGGATTCAGTCATCCGCTTCATGAAAACTACCTGATTTGGAAAGCGACTTACCGATTTACAGGCGAGACGAAAACGCCCATTCAAAGTCCCGACTCCAGTGACATGTTTCCCGATCAGACGATGCGAATCTGGTGGCCGCTCTCATTTAGTTTTGGCCCATCCAAAGCAGGCGAATATGCTACAACGGGTGGCTTTGGGTATGAAGGACAGGATGATCTGGATAGCTGGTTCGCCAGGTCTTCAGACCTGTTACCCGGGAATAACCGTGATTCATTGTATGTAGCCTACTATTGGGATCATAAGACGCCGGGTACATCAAGCTATTTGAATGGGAGTTCCGATGATACAGGCGATCCAGATCGGAAATCTGGGCATCTGCTGTCCAGTCAAATTCCCGGCTTTGCTCTTCTTCATGCCGCAAAAAATAGTTTTACATCCACCGATGATGACCTAACTCAACCTTATTCGATGCCGCATGCCGACATCGAAAACGATTTGTGGGGGCGCCGGGATTTTGGATTGAGAGATACTTATATTGGTCATGATGCGCTGGGGAAATTTCCGTTGGATCCGATATCGGAAGGAGAAATAGCAACTAATGCTTATCAAAAAGGGCCGATGCGATTTATCACTATCGGTCCCTATGAACTTGAAAAACGATCGAATCCCGATGAATGTGATTCAATCTGTGCTGTCTATGCCATTGGAACCGGTTCGATTTCATGGACCGCTGCGGACACGATTGGCTATCAGTGGCTGAAACAACCTGACGCTTCGAATGTCCTCACCGACTCCATGAAAGACGCGATCATCATGACGGGGAAAGATTCTCTCTTTCAGGCCATGGATCGGGCAAATTGGGCTTGGCATCGCGGATTCGATATTCCCGATCCGCCGCCATCGCCAGATATGATTGTGACAAGTGATGCCGATAAAGTTGATATTTCATGGTCTTATCCAAGTTCGTCCTATTACAGAGACCCAGACACCGGTATAGATGATTGGTACGCCTGGCGTGTCTATCGGAAAAAAGGCGCCGCATGGGTCAACGATCCTGAGGATAAACAGAGTGGTGAAACCTGGAAATTGATCTTTGAGACGACTGATCGGAACGTCCTAACGTACATTGATGAAAATGTGACCCGGGGAGTCAGTTATTACTATGCAGTGACTGCCGTGGATAATGGGACTCAAAACCCGGATGACATTATTCCGAATATGAAACTGGAAAGTTCGCGTTATTTGACCCGTTCGGCATTGCCAGCGATTCCCTTCAAGGCAGGTCTTTCGGTCTCAAATATGATACGCGTCGTTCCCAATCCGGCAACTATCAATGCCGGCGGATTGGGTTTTCCCGGAAACGAAAATCAGATTTTATTTGCCAATCTCCCATACGTTTGTAACCTAAAAGTCTATACGGAAACAGGCGACTTCGTAACAGAAATTGATCACTTCGGCACCGATCAGGAAATTTGGGGGCAGCGAACAGATTCTAATCAATACGTCGCCAGTGGGATTTACATTCTTGTTATGACCAAAGCAGAGTCTGTTGAAGGGAAGAAACTGCCTGACCAGTACGTTAAATTCGTGCTGGTTCGATAGGAGGAGATGACCATGAAAAACTATAGATATTTAACCGGGATTTTAGCACTTCTTACGGTTTTAGTTTGGATCAATGCTGGTAGGGCTGATTTCGTGAAAAAAGGTCAGGTCGGTTTTCGTTTCCTTGAAAATCCGGTTTCTGCAGAAGCGATCGGTAGAGGCGGTTTGGGATTGATTACATTCCGGAATTCCAATACTGTCTTTTGGAATCCTGCAGGACTCGGTTGGATTGAAGGAAAATACGATTTCAATGCAAACTATACGAAAGGCATCGCCGACATCAATTACAGTTCATTTGTTGGTGCGGTCAATTTCGGCAAGATCGGCGTCATTGCCATTGATCTGCTTAGTATGGATTACGGTGAATTTCAAGGAACCCGCCGTGCGGATAACGATCAGGGATTTGAAGATACCGATACGTTTTCTCCTACGGCTTACTCGGTCGGCCTGACCTATAGCCAAAAAGTCAGCAATCGTTTTTCGTATGGGGTTCGTGTTAAATATGTCGCTCAGGACCTGACCAGCGCCTGGGTTGGGCTCTACGGAACCGATGTCACCGATACCAATCTTGTCATCAAGCAAAGAAGTTATTCTGCGACCGAACCTTCCGTCGATGTCGGAACGACCTACGATTTTCTCAAAAACGGTATCCGGTTCGGCGCGGTCATCCAGAATTTCTCCCGCGAAGTCCGCTATGAACGAGAGAAATTTCCTCTTCCGTTTTCAGTAAGTTTCAGTATAGGGATCAAACCGCTGTCATTCTTTATGCCGGACGAATCTGTTCATGCACTAATGCTTGGATTTGAAACAAATCACCCGCGTGATTATCGGGAAAAAATAAGAGTCGGCGCCGAGTACACCTTTCAGAATTTGCTGATCCTGAGAACCGGCTACATGGCAAATTACGATGAGCGGGGCTGGACTTTCGGCATGGGCGTCCGGCAGGTATTTTCAGGAATTAAGTACAGGATCGATTACGCATATCAGGACTTCGGTATTTTTAACGGAATTCATACGTTCACGATCGGACTCACGCGTTGATATTGACTAAGCGATTCTGTAGAAAATTGTGGATTCTATTGTCGCGAGCCGAAATCGGTTCGTCAAGTTGAAGTGTGGTTTATGAAGAAAAAAGATTATCTCTTGTCTTGGGTCGTAAGCACGATTTGTGTTTTCGTCGTTTTTCTGGAAATTTCGGAAGCACACGGTGCAACGCCTGACGATTCACCGGTTCGGTTGATTTTGCGATGCGACGATATTGGAATGACGCATGCGATCAACGCGGCGATCAGGCGTGTGATCGAATCCGAATTGCCGGTTTCAACGTCGGTAATGTTTGTCTGCCCGTGGTATCAGGAAGCGGTGGACATTCTCAAAACGCATCCGGAAGTTTCCGTTGGCATACATCTGACGCTGAATGCTGAATGGAAAAATTTTCGCTGGGGACCTGTTGTGGGCGTCTGTGCGGCGCCGAGCCTGGTGGATTCCTGCGGATACTTTTTTCCCTCACGCGCTTCCTTCGAGGAAAATCACCCGGCGATTGATGAAATTGAGAAGGAATTGCGGGCGCAAATCGAACGCGGACTTGGTTCCGGGCTTAAAATCGATTACGTGGATTATCACATGAGCACAGCGGTTAGCAAGCCGGAATACCGAAATCTCGTCGAAAAAATAGCGACAGAGTATAGGCTCGGCATCTCGCGGTACTTTGGAGAAGTCGACGCGCCGGGCATCTATGCACTGAGTCCGTCCGTTAAACCGGATAGTCTGGTTGAGATCGTGAAAAGGCTTCCCGCCGACCAAATGAACCTGCTGGTTTTTCACATCGGCCTCGAAAATACCGAATTGGATGCGATGATCGACCTGAATTCTTTTGGACTGCCGAACATGAGTCGCCATCGAAATAGCGAATTAAACGCTCTGATGTCTGCGGACTTACGTAACATACTCGAAACAGGAAAATACCGTTTGATGACTTATCGTGATGTGATCCGGGAAGTTGGTTTGGCAAACATGAAAAGTCCCGAATAAGAATAACCACACTGATATAAGGAATCGGAAATGACGTGTAAACGATGCGGAATTAGGATTTTTACTCTGGTTGCGATGTTGATAACAATGCCTTCGTTGATGAATGCCACGGAAAATGAAGTTTTCATTCGCGCCAATCAAGTCGGTTATCTTCCGGACGAAGAAAAAGTCGCTATTGCCTTCTCGACCGCCCCCTTGATCGATCTAAAATTCGATCTCGTTGATGCTGTCACCGGAAAGGTCGTCTGGTCATCTCCTAAAATCGGCACTTCCGTCGGAACTTATGGGAATTTTCCTTATAATTATTTGCTCGATTTTTCAGCAGTTCAAACTCCCGGCAGATATAAAATCCGATTGAAAACCGCTAACGTGATTTCTCTTCCGTTTACAATTGATAAAAGTGCTTATAAAGGTTATCAGGAATTTATTATCCGATATATTTCACAACAGCGTTGCGGTTATAATCCGGCGCTCGATCAGGTCTGCCATCAAAAAGATGGGCGAACGATGTATGGCCCGATGGCGGATAGCACATATATAGATGCAAGCGGCGGCTGGCACGACGCGGCGGATTACCTGCGGTATTTGATGACGTCGGGAAATACGGTGTGTCGGCTGCTATTTGCTTACAAGCAAAACAAGACGAAATTCACGGATGTGGTCGATGAATGGGGACACTCCGGTCCGAACGGCGTTCCCGATGTTTTGGATGAAGCGAAATGGGGACTTGACTGGATGCTTAAAATGCATCCGAAACCCGATCAACTGTTTCATCAGATCGCCGACGACCGTGATCACATCGGATTCAAACTTCCTTATTTGGATACGGCTGATTATGATTGGGGAAAAGGCGGATATCGCCCGGTTTATTACGCAACCGGAAAACCGCAGGGATTGAAGAAATTCCAAAATACATCGACCGGGATTGCAAATCTTGCGGGTCGATACGCCGCGGCAATGGCGATGGCTTATGATATCTGGAAGAACGATTTAAAAGATATGAACTTTGCCGAGCGGTGTCTGAACGCGGGAATTGAGGTCTATGAAATGGGCTTGAAACAGCCCGGCTGTCAGGAAGGGACGCCTTGTACACAACCGTACCGGTACTGCGAAAACACCTGGGCGGACGATATGGAATGGGGCGCAGCGGAACTGTTCAAGGCGACCAATAAGAAGAAGTATCTGGAAGAGGCCAAGATTTACGCGAGGGTGATAAAATCGACGTCATGGATGGGTTCCGACACAGCCCGGCATTACGAATTTTATCCATTCATGAATATGGGGCATTACGCGCTTTACGAAGTTGCCGAACCGTCGTTGCAGGATACGCTTATCCTCTATTATCTCGCTGGTATCGAAGCGGTTCAAAAGCGCGCGCAATCGAATCCGTATCTCGTCGGGATGCCTTTTATCTGGTGTAGCAATCACCTGGCGGCGGCGTTTGTCACGCAATGTATCCTGTATGAAAAAATGACCGGCGACAAGCAGTTTCGCCCCATTATGTCTGCGCATCGGGATTGGCTTTTAGGCAGAAATCCTTGGGGTGTCAGCCAGTTTGCGGACATTCCGGAAAAAGAAGGCAACACACCGCTTTATCCGCATTCCGTTATGACCGGTTTAAATCGAAGAATCACTGGCGCGATGAATGACGGACCTGTTTACACCTCGATTTATAATAGTCTTGCTGGAATCCGATTGGTCAATCCTGATCCGTATGCAAAATTCCAGTCCGATCTGGTCGTATATCATGATGATGTTGGTGACTATTCGACCAATGAACCGACGCTGGATGGAACCGCCGAAGCGCTATTCTTCATCGCAACTTTCGGAAATGAATAATCACTCGGCGACTTAATCGCCAATCAATTGAACGATCTGAGATTCCGTAATCTTTCGGGAATATTTTAGTTTAACAAAATTACTTTTAGCCGTCAAAACCGACGTCTGCGCGTTCATCTGATCCAATATCGTGACGAGTCCAAGTTCGTACTGGCGCGTGACGAGTTCGAGGTCTTTTTGGGCGGACGAGAGATTTTTCTCCTGAATGGAAATCAACAAATTATACGTTTCCAGGCTGGAGTAGTAAGAAGCCAGAGTTTTCCGGAGGTCTTGCTTTAACTGTTCGATTTCGAGATCGATTTTATCCACGTCCAATTTGCTTTTCTGAACATCTATTCGTTTGTTGAATCCGTCGAAAATCGGGATGCTGGCCGTAATGCCGATAGAGTTGGTTAAATCCGACGATACGCCGCCGGATTTGCTTTTTCCGGCAGAATAATTTGCTGAGATCGATGGCAGAACAGATTCGCGGGAAACCTGTACATTCAATTGTTTGACTTTTCGGTTCTGGGCGAGCATAGTGAGATCCCGGTTTTTTTCAAGCATTGTATTTTCTGCTGTTTTGAGATCGGGAACCGCGATGACTTCGACATTGACTTTTTCAAGTGCAATTTCAGTGTTTGGTTCGCGCCCTAATAAAGTGAGCAGATTCCGTTGCTGATTGGTACGATTCATTCGCTCGTTTACAAGTAAAATTTCAATTTCGCCTTTCTGAACTTCCGATTTCAGAACATCGGATTCCGTTTTAATACCCAACTTATACATTGCCTGAATTTTGCGGATATTTTCGTCAGCGGCGAGAATATTTTCCTCATAAACCACATTCAGCGCTTCTGAACTGAGAATGCCATAATAAGCGGACTCGATCTCTTGTCTGACCTGAGATGCGAGATCATCCGAATTCGTTTTGGCGAGACATTCCAGAATTTTAGATATTTTGATGTTCGTTAGAAGGCCGGGCTGATAAATCGACTGGTTGACTCCGCCACTTATACTCCATCCCGAACTCCATGAATTCTGAGATGAATTTTTCTGTCCATTTCCGGAAGCGGAAGCGCTTACCGAAGGAAGAAGCGACGAGTAGGCTTGTCCGGTTTCGATCTGCGATTGCCGAACGGATATCGAACTTTCGCGAATCGACGGATTGTTATGCAACGCCTTGTCGATTGCCTGCTGTAGAGTCAGCGATTCGGCTTGTATTGTTGTTATCGATAGAAATAAAATCGAGATAAAAAACAAGTATCTTTTCATGAGTTCCTCTTTGAATTATTCGTAACGTAATGCGTCGATTGGATTCAGATTAGCGGCTTTACGAGCGGGGTAGAATCCAAAGAAAATGCCGACTGAACCCGAAAACGCAAATGCGAGAATAACGATAAACGGCTTGATAACGGTTCGCAATTCTGTAAAGTTATTTAGAATTCCCGAGATCAATAACGCGAGCAGAATGCCGATGATTCCGCCAAACAGGCTAAGAACAACTGCTTCAGATAGGAATTGGACTAAAATGTCGTTGGCTCGCGCTCCGATGGAAAGACGAATTCCGATCTCCCGCGTGCGCTCGGTAACGGAAACGAGCATAATATTCATGATCCCAATACCACCGACGATTAGCGAAACGCCTGCTACTGCTCCTAACAGAAGCGTCATCGTGCGAGAAGTTTCGGACGCCATATCTGTAATTTCCGTCTGATTCGTGATCGTGAAATCGTCATCGTCGCCTTCATCGAGTTTATGAGCTTCCCGAAGAATGCTTCGGATTTCCGCCTGCGCCGCATCCATTTTATCAGTGGAAACCGCTCCCGCGTTGATCATATCGATGAATTGTCGTCCCTTGAGACGGTACAAAACGGTGGTTGATGGTGCGAATATAATGTCATCCTGATCACTGCCCATTGCGTTCTTGCCTTTTTCTTTCAAAACACCGATCACGGTGAACGGTGTATTTCGGATACGAATTGTCTCGCCAGTCGGATCCTGTCCCGGAAAAAGTTCGTCTGCAATCGTTTTACCAAGAATTGCGACCTTTTTGCAAACCTGAACATCTCTTTCGGTAAAAATCTCGCCGTATTCCAGACCCCACTCGCGGAGATCGAAATACTGAGGCGATACGCCGTTGATGGTTGTGTTCCAGTTCGTTCCGCCGCCGATTACCTGGCCGCCGCTTCGGACGATTGGTGACACGTCTTTCACGAGTGTAGCCTGTTCGGCAATTTTCTCGGCGTCCTTTAATGTGAACCGGTTGAAACTGCCAGCGCCTTGGCTGACACCGCCCGATTTACTTATGCCTGGAAAAATGACGATCAGATTGGTGCCGAGTGACGCGACCTGTTCTTCGATTTTTGCCTGCGATCCCTGACCGACCGCTACCATGACAATCACGGCGCTAACGCCAATGATAATTCCAAGGGAAGTCAAAAGGCTCCGCATTCGGTTCTTCGCGATGCTTTTCATTGCAACTTTTATAAGATTATTAATTCTGTTCATAAATTTCCTCTGTCTCAGATCCGTTCGCTTTATACTGAACCAAATCTGCTTGTGCATTCCGGCGATTCTGGATAATCCAATCCCTGCGGATGTGACCATCGCGCATTTCAACTATGCGAGTGGCGTAATCGGCAAAATCGCGTTCGTGGGTGACCATTACAATCGTAATTCCTTCCTGATTCAGTGCCTGGAACAGGCTGAAAATTTCAATAGAGTTTAGACTGTCCAAATTTCCGGTCGGTTCGTCGGCCATCAGGATCGACGGCTGAGTGACCAACGCTCTGGCAATAGCGACACGCTGTTGCTGTCCACCGGATAACTGATTAGGAAGATGGTTCATTCGATCTGTGAGACCAACACGCTCAAGCGCGCTTTTGGCCGCTTTATGCGGCTCCTTAATCCGGTTATACCGGTCGTACATTAATGGCAATTCGACATTTTCCAATGCCGTCGTTCTGGCAAGGAGGTTAAATCCCTGAAAAACGAAGCCGATTTTTTGGTTGCGAATTTCTGCATACTCGTTTTTATCGAGTGAATTGACGTTTTTCCCATCCAAAAAATAATCGCCAGAAGTCGGTTGGTCCAAACATCCGAGCATGTTCATGAGCGTCGATTTACCGGATCCGGATGCACCCATGATGGCGACGAACTCGCCGCGTTGAACCGTCAAATTGATTTCTTTAAGTGCGTGAACACGAACGACTCCCATTTGATAAACTTTTGTCAGATTTTTTGTTACGATGACATTTTCAACATTTTCCATTTCAATTCTTACTCCTGTTGGTTTCCTTGATTGAAGTGATGTGATCATTAAAATGGAGGTGGCCCGCCAAAACCCGGTCCACTCTGTCGCGTACTATTTGAACTTGAGTTTGTTGATTCACCCGAACTTGTTACGTTTGTGACAATCTGTGTACCTTCGGCAAGACGGTGTGATTCAACAATTTCTGTATATTTGCCGTCACTGACGCCAGTGCGAATCATGTCCAGTTGAAGATTTCCGTCAGCATCCAAAAACCAAATTCTTCCGATGTCTTCCGGGACAGAATTAGTCACTGGCTGTTGAACTTTCTCATCGGCAGCGGTCGACATTTTTGGACTATCGGGACGCGCTAATTGTCCCATGGCGGAAGAATCCGGTCGTAGTGGTCTCTCTTTGGGCATATTCTTTCGGAGAGATTCCATCATCTCGTTCGTCGGCTGGATTTTCAGTGCCAGATTAGGAATGAGCAGAACGTTCTCTTTATGTTCGATTAAAAAGTCGATTGTTGCCGTCATTCCGGGAAGCAGAAAATGTTTCTCGTTAGTCGCATCAAGAACAACGGTATAATTGACGACGTTCGAAACTGTTTCCGGTTGAAGCCAAATTTGACGGACGACTCCGGTGAAAGTTTCATCCGGATAACTTTGAACGGTGAATCGCGCATTCATACCAACTTTGATGGAACCGATGTCACTTTCATCGACAAGTGCGCGAATTTCCATTTTGGTTAAATCTTCGGCGATTGTGAACATTGTTGGTGTCGTAAAACTTGCGGCAACGGTCTGTCCTTCTTCGACGTTTCGATAAATTACTTTTCCATCGATTGGAGATTTGACGTAAGCATATTTGAGTTCCTTAACAGCCTTATCCAGCGCGATTCGGGCGGTTTTTAGCGATGCTTCTGTTGTTTTTTTATCTGTCTTTGATTGGATAAAATCCTGTTCAGAAATTAATTTTTGCGTGTACAGGTCGCTGTTTCGGTCATATTCATATACACTCTGATCGTATTGTGCCTGCACGCGCTGGAGGTCGGATTCTGCCTGTCTGACGGTTACTGCCAGTTTCGTTGTGTCGAGAATTGCTAGCACCTGATTTTTCTTCACATCATCGTTGAAATCAACGAACAAGTGATCGATAATGCCAGAAACCTGTGTGCCGACTTCGACCGTTCCTCTGGCTTTGATGGTTCCGGTTGCAGAGACTGTATTTTCCACATTCCCTCTGGTAATTTTGGCATAGGTAAATTGCGATTCTGCTTTGTTCTTTTTGCGAGAAAAAATAAACAAACAGACAAGTCCAATTATCAATACGGTTGTTGGTATCATCCATTTTTTCTTTTTCATTATCTCTTCCTTTTATATTGACGGTTCTTCATTTTTCAATTTCACTCAATAGACAATCCGAAAATGGCTTTTATTCCGGCTCGACGGTCGATTTGAAAAAAATGATGTATAGATCGGAAAAGCGGAATATATTTATCGGTGCAAATGTCTAAGAGAAGTATGAAATAGAATCGGAGAAATTAGAAATTTGAATGATAATGAGGCGATACAGGCGTGTTTGTCAGGAAATTCAGACGCATTTGCGGAGATTATTCATCGGTATGAATCGAAAATTGCAGGAACAGTCGTTGGAATGTTGGGCAGATGCCCCGAAGCAGAAGATGTTGGTCAGGAGACTTTTATCAGGTTCTATAACAATTTAAAGAATTTTCGCGGAGAATCATCTGTGGGAACCTATTTAACCCGAATTGCCATGAACCTTTCGCTCAACGAACTGAAACGTCGTCAGCGGCATTCTTCACGAATCATATCTATCGACGATCCCGATGTTTCCAAGAACCTGTATGAAAACCGGAACCACCTCGACGTTGAAGAAACACGTAATATAGTTCAGTGGGCAATCAGTCAGTTGGAACCTAAACTTCAATCCACACTGGTTTTGCGACTGATGGATGAATGTTCGACCGAGGAAACAGCCGCGATACTTCAACTACCGATCGGAACGGTGTTATCCAGATTATCACGTGCAAAAAAGCAATTAATAAAAATTTTAAAACCTTATCAGGAGAATTTATGAGAAAAAGTCGTGCGCAAAAATTGTTGTTCCAATCTTTCGATCTGGATTTAGAACTCCGGGAGAAAAGACTGCTGAAAGAAGCGCTCGCAGAATATCCCGAATTGATCGAAGAGAGAAAACATCTTGAATCCATTTATCGAAAAGCGCCAATTAGAAAAACAACCTCGTTCAGCCCGTGGTTCGTTGATCGGACGATGAATCGGATTCGGTCGCTCTCGAATCTGGAAAAAAGCATAGATATTTCCGTGGGTGTATTTTTAACGGCATTCCGGAGAGTTGCATTGATCGCTTCTGTAATGGTTGTACTGATACTCGCTTTTAATGTCAGTACATCCGCAGAGTACAGTCTGGCGTCTGTTATTGGCATTCCCAATACTTCAATGGAAGAGATGATCGACCCAATCAATTATTTTATGATGGAGTAAAAATTATGAAATTAACTACAAAAACAACAATGTTACTGATCGGAGTTCTGATCATCGGGATCGTAATCGGATCGGTTGCCGTTTCCAGTTATTTGCGTTTTCGCCATGAGCGAAAATTTGCCGAGTTCCGGCGCGGTGAAGGATTTATCTCAGAAATGGAACAGATCATTGATCCCAGGCCGGAGCAAAAGGATCAGATACATTCGATTCTGGTGAAACACTCGGAGTGGATTCAGAAATTCAGCGACGAACAATTTCGGATTTTCGTTGCAAGCCTCGATACATTGAATCAGGAACTGTCTGAAGTTCTCACACCGGAGCAGATGAAACGCTTTGAACAGCGAATGGAACAAATCCGTAATCGACCGCCGAAACCCGATGATCGTCGTCCCGAGCGTCACCCTGGTCCGCCTTCACCACCTCCGCCGCCTGAAGAATAAAATTTCCATTTGGAATCCGAATTGAAGGGAATATTTAATGTTCAAATCAATAGAGAAAATAGTTGGAATAAAATGAAAAATCGAATTGTCTAATATGTGTTTTGTGAAAATTAAGAGTCAGTAAAAAACTAGAATTGTAACTGTACGCCTCCGTGTACACTCCGAGAAAAGAGGGCAACTTCCGGTTGCCCTCTTGCTGTATAAAAACGTATTTGAAAGGTATGAAAATGAAGAAAATAATTTTTCTTGTAATTCCTTGTCTGGCTTTTGTGACGACGTTATTAAGCGGATGTAAAGAATCCCAAATATCGAGTGTCTGGAACGATAAGAAAGTCATTATTGATGGAAAAGGCAATGAATGGCAATGTGGAATTAAGTGGAACGAAAAACAAAAATTCGGTTACAGTGTAGCGAATGATTCGAGCAATCTCTACTTTTATTTAACTTGTACCGATCGCGATTTGGAAAAACAAATTATGATGCAAGGGCTGTCTTTGACAATTCAGCAGAAAGGTTCGAAAGGACGGTTGCTGGGAATCAAATTTCCATTAGCAAAGAGCCCGATGGGTAGTGAGATGGGCGAGATGGGCCAAATGGGTGGGAGACCGTCCCAAAGGCCTGACTCAATGCCCGGAAAACAAAAAGGACAACAGGAAGATCTTTCGAGTATGATGGATGACATTCAAACTGAAATGATTGTTCTTGGACCCGGAAAAGATGATCAACGAATTCTTCCCTTGGTCAACAAACAAGGGCTTATAGTCAAGATCAACCGTGATCGGCAGAATCTTGGGTACGAGATACAAATCCCACTGAAAATGATTGCCCAGCAACTGAAAACTGAACCGCTATCTCCTAAATATCCTTTAAAGATTATATTGAAGACGGAAAAAGCCGAAAAATCTATGGGACGTCCCGAACGGGAAATGGGTGAAGGCTCTCAGGGCAGTGGCGGCAGAGGTGGATTTGATGATGGCGAACCGCCATCAGACGGTGGAATGATGAGCGGTCAAGGAGGTGGTCTCGGTGGTCCGAGTGGAATGCAAGGCAGTCCGGAAGGCAATTCTCAATCCTCGTTCTCGTTCAAATTTGCTGTTTTATTGACGACTGATAAGTAGATTATTTTAGCGGACAACGATAGTATTCAAATGTATAACCCGTACTGTTCCAGTTGGCGAACTTGCGTACAACCTGACTGGATTTCGTGAATTGTGAGGCAACACCTTCCATCACGTGTCCGGAAATGAATTCGAAGTTCTTTCGCTTTAATGTGCTTTGATAAACTCGCTTGAGCATCTTGCTTAGTCCGAATTGGCGATGCTCTTTCCGAACGATAAAAGCGTACGTGTAGATCGTATTCTTTTTACCAAGATTTTCATCACATTTCACCCATTCTTCCTCTTCAAAATATTCCAGTGGTACACCGACGATGAATCCTTCGGTCTGATCGCGAAGTTTGACGATGAAGGGTAAGGTTTTTGGATAGTTAAAATATTTCTTGATAGAATTCCGATTGAAACGCGCATGTTGTCCGAAGTTATCGACTAATGTTTCCGAAATCTTGATTATTTTCGGATAATCGGTTTCACCAAGATGTTCGACTAATTCAACAGAAATTCCCGACGCCGTTGTGGCCAGAATCCGTGTCTTGGTTTCTGAAACGCTGACTTCGAATAACTCTTTTGTTTCTTTGTCCATGACGAATTAAAAATATGGGAAAACAGTCAAAATAGCAATAACAAGTTTTTTTAGGAAGGTATGTTTATCGATGTGTATATCAAATTTCTATGTCTGGATTATTCAATGCCGAGCCATTCGGGCAACTGAAAAAGTGACTCGCGGGTTGAAACATGATAAGTCTGGATACCGATTTGCCGGGCGGGAAAAATATCCGTGAGTTCGGAGTCTCCAACCATCAATACTTTCCCGGGGTGAGCATTCGTCAGATTCAGAACTGATCTGAATCCGTTTAGCGCCGGTTTAATATAGTCGAGTTTTTCACGAGTTGAGATTGGCAGTCGCATGATGTCGGTAAAAGTATACCGGCAGTTTTTTGGGAAAAAGTCCCTGATCCCGAGAGTATTAAGAATTCGTATCGTAATTTTTTCGTTGTTGCCGGTAAACAAAAACAGTGGATAATGTTTAGAAACCGATTTCAGCATCCGGATTAACTGATCATCTCGTGAAAGGATAGCGTCGATGTCCAGTTCTCGATTGATCGCATTTTCGTATTCCATCATATTCACGTCGTAAAAATAGATCAACGTCAGCGTGTTTGTCGGCCTGCCGTTGATAATCGCGGCAAGTTGGTTTTTCCTTTCGAGAAATTCTGCCTGTGCTTCAGATTCGCTTTTTCCGGTTGCCTCAGCGGCAAACCGGACGGCAATTTTTGGATAAACAGCGTCGATGTCAGGGTTGACTGGATATAATGTGCCATCCATATCGAAAATGATTAGATGAAAATCCTTTTTTGTGGAAATCATTTAGTTTTTTCCGATCTGAATCTTATTTCTCAGACTCGATCTTTCCTTTTTTTTGCATCCGTTCATATTCTGCCGGATATTGTTTTTTCAAACATTGTGGGCAAACGCCATGACTGAATTCTGCCTCAGAATGTTGAGAAACGTATGTCTCGACTTCATTCCAGTAACCTTTATCGTCGCGGATTTTCTTACAGGAAGCACAGATAGGAACTAAGCCTCGGAGCGTTTTGATGTTTTTCAATGCATCGGTCAAATCTTCGATGAGTTTCTGGCGTTCATCGGCGATTTTTTGGCGTTCGAGGATTTCGACTTTAAGCGATTCGTTGGCCTTTAAAAGTTGGTCGGTGCGTTCGGCAATCGTGATTTCAAGATTGTTCCGGTGTTTCCGAAGCTCGTCTTCGATTATTTTTCGTTTTTCGTTCTCCTGATGCAATTCTTCGTTGAGTTCTTTTAACCGGTTGATTGTTTGTTCGAGCCGCAATTCCCGCGCCTCGACCTTTACGATCATCATTCCGAAAGATTCTGCCAATTCACTTATTTTTTCGGGATAAACCTGTGTTTTGGTCAATTCAAAAATTTCTTCGGGATTTCCGAAATGCTTTCTGGAAATGTCGTGAGTAGCCGCGATCAGATGATCGAGGAGAACATTCATTTTAGATTCTTCAACAGACGAGAACTCTGACATTCAAATCTCCAAATTTTAATGTTGTCCGAACCAGATCGGATTGGTCAAAGCGATTTTATTCTGATTGGTCTCGACTTCGGCACGGAAATATCCGCATGTTGGCAGATTCTCCAACGGAATGGTAATTGTCTTTCTGTTGAATGCTGATAGGGAAGAAATGGTTCGATAAAGGATTTCCCGCTTGTGTTCAAGATCGCCGAGAAACAAACGAATTTGTCGAAGATTTCCGAAGTAACGGGAAGAAATTGCCTGAACCGAAATAGATTGCGGATTTAGAACGTTATTGCCAATGAATAATTCCTGTCCGGTCATATCTGAAATGGTAATATTAGCAAACGGGCCGTTGGTTGAAATCACTTTTCCGGTTTTCAATCGGGCCGTCAGGCTGTCCACGTTTTCCGTCAATGAGGCTTTAATGCCAGTGCGGTGCTCGCCGAATTTTTGTGTGGATTTTTCGTTCATACAAAACATCGGCATATAGATTTGGCGATAACGGTTGAAGTTTCCGTGAGAATCGTTGCCCGCATAAACGTACGAGTGCCGACCACGTAATAATTGCCGGATCCATTCGTGTTTTCCCCGTTCATATTCGCCGTCCATGATTCCGTTCATGAATTGCAAGCCGTCGAGTTTACGATGGCTGTCCCAATAATTCCACGCGCCTCGTTTGAGTCCGATTTCATGAAAAAAAGGCGGATCGGCGTATGGATGTGCGGCGAAGACGAGCGCCTTTTCCGGCACAGATTCAAGGATTTTTCCGTAATAGAGTTCGGAAGGTTTTGCGAGGGATTTTTCCAGTGCGTCGCCTTCACCCGGATAGTATCGGTCGTCATTCAACACGACCATATGAACGTTTTTACCGGTACCGCTGTCGGTCGAAACTTCTTCGCCGGGGATGATCCTGAAATTTGAAGATCGTGCGTTTAAATCCCGAATTGTCTCGCGTGAATTTTTCCATTTTGGAAAGTTGGGATCGCGCTCTGTCCATGTGCCTTCCAGATCATCAAGATCGTACGAGTGTTCCGCTAAAGCACAGAAAGAAATTCCCATCTGCAGCGCGATCGGTTCAATGGCGTTTGCCGGGACACCAAATTCGACCTGATCTTCTGTCCACGAAGAGTGACAGTGCAGATCGCCCCATATCCAACCTTCCGGGGCCGGGAGCGGTTCGGAATCGATGAAAACGGAAAAGTCCGCATGCGAGACGGTTCGGTAATTATCGTTTTTAACAGTCACTGTCTGATTCCGAATCTGGAAAATTGCCCGGCATTCGACGAGAATCCGCTCATCTTTCCATAAACGAACATCCAGATTGAAAATTCTGATAAACCATTTTTTGGAAATGTCGATCTTCTCATCCCATGATTTTTTCGCCAGTGTCTTTCCGGAGACTGGCGATTTGACCATGACAGTCACGTCAAGCAATTTCACCGGATACCGGTCAGCGTCTTTAATCATCAACAAAACCGGCAAGTCATCGGATTGGATCCGATGAGGTGTATCGAAGATGATCTCCGGCTGTTTTCGATATAAAAATCCTTTGAAAAAAGGAATGCGGTAATGAATCTCAGCATATGTAAAAACAGGCAGAAAACTGACTAACCAGCCAGTAAGGCGCAGTATATCCAGCCCGTTTGACATCGACTCTAAAAGCACGCAGAAACTTAAAATATTTAGTAGTTTTTTGCGAGGAGATTTTTCGGATATAATAGTCTGACGGTCTTTTATAGCAGAAGATGATCTCAATGCTGGATTCCAATCGGGCTGGATCGTTGCTCAAAGGTGAAAATCAATTGATTCTAAAGCAGACAGCATGTAAATTGCTGACCGCTTTGTGACGTTTTTATAGAAGGGAGTTTTTCTTGGCTACTACAGCAGATATCAGAAACGGAATCGTTATTAATTCGGATGGAAATTTATTAAAGGTTGTTGAGTTTCAGCATATAAAACTGGGACGCGGTGGTGCGCGGGTTTGGACGAAATTTAAAAACATCAGGACCGGTTTGGTCGTAGAAAACACATATCGTTCGGGCGAGAAGATCGATATCGTTCGTTTGGAATCCAGGGATATGCAATATTTGTATCGGGACGGATCGAACTACATTTTAATGGATACCGAAACCTTTGAGCAATATCCTTTTCACGAAGACCTGTTTGAAAAAGCGGCAAAATTCATTAAAGAAAATGAGATCATTCACGTCTTGTATCACGATGAAACACCGGTCGATGTCGAAATTCCACTATTTATCAATTTGAAAATAGTCGAAACCGAGCCCGGACTAAAAGGTGACACCGTTACCGGCGCGACAAAAGTTGCTACTCTGGAAACAGGTGCCGCAGTCGCCGTTCCGCTTTTCCTGAACGAGGGCGATACGATTCGAATCGACACACGGACCGGAAACTATGTCGAACGCGTCAAATAATCTGAAGGAGCGTTGATGAAAACATCAAAAATATTTGAGTTAATCAAGATTCTTGAAACCTATGACCTCGATGAGATCGAATATTCCAAATGGAATTCTAAAATCCGGCTTGTCAAAGGTAAAACGGGTCATCCGCTTCAGGAGATCAATCCTTCCACCGTTCGGAATTTTCAAAAACCAAAGCACTCGACCTACGTTGATTACGCGCCTCCTTTCGAATCTCAATCCGCCGTGACTGAAGAGATCAATGAGAAAGGCATCGAAGTAAAATCACCGATCGTCGGAACTTTTTACAGCGCGCCGGCTCCGGGAGCGGAAATGTATGTTAAAGTCGGGGACATGATCAAAGTCGGACAGCCGCTTTGTATCATTGAGGCTATGAAGATCATGAATGTGATCGAGGCGGAAGTGTCCGGGAAAGTCGAGAAGATACTTGCCGAAAACGGCAAACCGGTCGAATATAACCAAACGCTCTTCATCATCGAAAAATCATAACATCACCTAATCGGGTCCGCAGATTTGATTAAAAAAGTCCTGATAGCAAACAGAGGTGAAATTGCACTTCGGATTATCCGCGCATGCAAGGAATTGAACATTCCGACAGTCGCTGTTTATTCGACAGCTGATGCGCTTTCTTTGCATGTTCGGTTTGCGGACGAAGCGGTCTGTATTGGTCCTGCCGACGCGAAAAACAGTTATCTCAAGACAGCGCAGATCATCAGTGCCTCGGAATTGACCAACGCGGATGCCATCCATCCAGGATATGGATTTCTAGCGGAGAACGCCGACTTTGCACAAATGTGCGAAGATAACGAGATCACATTCATCGGACCGAAATCAAGCGTGATTCGCATGATGGGCAACAAGGCAATTGCCAGAAAGACCGTCAAACGCGCCGGTGTTCCGGTCATTCCGGGAAGTGACGATGTCGTGACGGATTTGACCGATCTTCGGAAGACTGTTAAAAATATCGGCTATCCTGTCATTTTGAAAGCCGCTGCTGGCGGCGGCGGAAGAGGCATGCGAATCGTTCGGAACGACGCTAATCTGGAAAATGCCTTTCTTACAGCGCAGGAGGAATCGCGGATTGCATTCGGTAATCCAGATTTGTACGTCGAAAAACTGATTGAAGATTCACGACATATCGAGGTACAAATCATCGGCGATAATTTTGGTGAAATCGCCTATCTCGGCGAGCGCGAATGCTCTATTCAGCGGCGTCATCAGAAACTGATCGAAGAATCTCCATCACCTGCTATGACCCCCGAACTTCGCGAGAAGGTTGGGAAATATGCCGTAAAAATTGCCAAAGCCGTCGGTTATTCCAGCGCCGGAACGATCGAATTTCTCATGAGTAGCGACCGGAGATTCTATTTTATGGAAATGAACACGCGGATTCAGGTCGAACATCCCGTGACTGAAATGGTGACCGGTATTGATTTGTTGAAAGAACAAATCCTGCTGGCCGACAATAATAAATTGCCGAAATGGCTGAAAAAATTCAAACTACGCGGTCACGCAATCGAATGCCGTATCAATGCCGAAGATCCGCGCCGCAACTTCTTACCAACGCCGGGAATGATCACGGCGTTTCACACCCCGGGCGGCCCGGGAATTCGTGTCGATACGCACGTCTATGCCGGGTATGAAATTCCTTTCAATTATGATTCGCTCTTGGCTAAATTAATCGCGCATGGGAAAAATCGCGAGGAATCGCTAGCACGAATGAAACGCGCATTGGAAGAAATGATTATTGAAGGTGTTTCGACGACTGTCTCGTTCCATCAGGCAATATTGAGCGATAAATCGTTCCGGGAAGGTAAATTTACCACCAGTTTTCTCGATACTTTCCATTACTAATCTTTCCAGAGGAGGAAAAACATGAACGTACCATCGAATTTATTATTTACAAAAGATCATGAGTGGGCGCTGGTTTCCGGCGATGAAGCCAAAGTCGGAATCACCGAGTATGCCCAACACGAATTAGGCGACATCGTCTATATCGAATTGCCCGCGGTCGGCGATCCGATTTCCAAAGGCGATTCGATCGGAACGATCGAAGCTGTTAAAACAGTAGCAGATATTTATTCGCCGCTTTCCGGTGAGATCATCGAGGTCAATGAAGCCCTGAAAGACGCGTCGGAATTAGTCAATAAAGATCCCTATGGCGAAGGCTGGATCGCGCGGATTAAAATTTCAGATTTGTCCGAAACCAAAAGCATGTTGAGCCCCGAAGAATATTTAAAACTGGTCAGCTGAGTTATGCACACAATTCCCAATACACCTGAGGTTGAAAAAGAATTGCTCGATGCTATCGGCGTCCAGCGCTTTGAAGACCTTTTAGTGAACATACCCAAGACATTTTTAGAGAAATGCCGCATTCATTTACCGGAACCGCTTTCGGAACTTGAGGCGAGCCGGCATCTTCAAAACCTCGCTAATCAGAATCGCAACACAGAAAATATGATTTCGTTTCTGGGCGGCGGTGCATACGATCATTTCATTCCTGCTGTCGTCGATTTTCTGATTGGTCGATCTGAATTTTATACCGCTTATACGCCATATCAGGCGGAAGTCAGCCAGGGAACACTTCAATCTATTTATGAATATCAGTCGCTGATCTGTCATCTGATGGATATGGAAGTCGCGAACGCCTCGATGTACGATGGAGCGACCGCGCTGGCGGAAGCGGCTATTATGAGTTGCAGCATTACTAAAAAAGATAAAGTTTTGGCTTCATCGCTTATCAATCCGGGAACGATGAAGGTGTTGAAAACCTATCTGTCTAACCGCAATATCGAAATCGTTTTATTGCCAGAGAAAAACGGGCAGACCGATTTTTCCTCATTATCGGAGTCGATCGACGACTGCATGGCGGCAGTACTCGTTCAATCGCCGAATTTTTTAGGAGCGATTGAAGAACTTGGAGGCGTTTCCGCTGTGATTCACGAAAAGAATGCGATGTTCGTTCTATCCGTCGATCCGATCTCGCTGGGAATTCTGAAATCACCGGGTGGGTGGGACGCCGACATCGCCGTTGCAGAAGGACAACCGCTGGGGATTCATCAATCGTTTGGCGGCCCTTATCTGGGTGTGTTCTCCGCGAAAAAAGCATTGGTCAGAAATATGCCGGGCAGAATCGTCGGACAGACCGTCGATGTCGATGGCAAACGCGGCTATGTTCTCGTGCTTCAGACGCGCGAACAGCATATCCGGCGCGAAAAAGCGACTTCGAATATTTGCTCCAATCAGGGTTTGATGGCGCTCGCAGCGACGATCTATTTATCTTTAATGGGAAAAACCGGACTGAAACAGGCGGCAACACTCTGCCTGAATAACAGCCATTATCTCGCGGAAAAAATTTCATTGTTGAAAGGATTCCGTCTTCCGTACGGGAAAAATCCTTTTTTTAAGGAATTTGTCATCGAGACACCGGCCAATCCAAAAGAAATTATTGCCGCCGGACTGAAGGAAAATTTCTTTGCCGGGATCGATCTGGGAGACTATCGTGAGGATTGGAAAAATCATCTGTTGATCGCCGTGACCGAAAAAAGAACAGCCCAAGAGATCGACTTTTTTGTCACATTTTTATCGAAGTTTCAGGCATGAAAATTTTTAACAGACTATTAGAATCGGCAAAGAAAAACGGCGGCGGATATTTCGTGCTGATCGATCCGGAGACACGAAAGGGCGACGAGTTAAAGTCGTTCGTTCGTGAAATTTGCGACCGAGGCGTCGATGCGATCCTTGTTGGCGGAAGCCTGATCATCGATTCGGATTTTCAGGCGACTGTTCAACTGATTAAGGAAGTCAGTTCCATTCCTGTGATACTCTTTCCCGGTTCCGTCGCACAGATCAATTGCAATGCGGATGCGGTTCTGTTCCTTTCGCTGATCAGCGGACGGAATCCGAATTGCCTGTTCGGGGAACACGTCATTGCCGCACCGACGATCCGGAAACTCAGAATCGAACCGATTTCGACGGGCTATATGCTGTTTGAATCCGGTAAAACGACGACGGCGGAGTTTATGAGCAACACGCGGCCATTGCCCGTCAATAAACCGGAAATCGCTATGGCTCACGCTCTTGCCGCTCAATATCTAGGGATGAGCACAATCTACTTGGAAGCCGGAAGCGGTGCCGAACATTCCGTTCCGGATGCCGTTGTCAAAGCCGTCAGCCGATACGTGGAAATTCCCGTTATCACCGGTGGCGGAATTCGTACGCCGGAAGATGCACGCGCCAAGATCGAATCCGGCTCGACGTTTGTCGTGACCGGCAACGTATATGACGATCCAACGAAGTTCGGTTTGCTCAGCGAATTCGTCCGCGCGGCTCATCCGAAACAATTTACATAATCCTGTGAGAAAGCCTTGAAGGAACAGATCATTGCTCAATTGATCGAAAGCGCTAACCTGCAGAAACGGTTGGCGGTTGAAGGTGTTGAAATCATCGAACTGGCGGCCAAACATCTGATCCGAACGCTTGAAATGGGTGGGAAAATCCTGTTCTGCGGAAATGGTGGAAGCGCCGCCGATGCCCAGCATCTCACTGCAGAACTCGTCTGCAGATTAACGCGCGAACGAAAGGCGATTCCAGCGATCGCTCTGACCACCGATACTTCCATTATGACCGCGATTTCCAACGATTATGATTTTTCTGCGATTTTCGTGCGCCAGATCGAGGCACTCGGGAAAAAAGATGACGCGCTGGTAGCGATCAGTACAAGTGGCAACTCGCCGAACGTCATTAAAGCTGTCGAATTTGCGCGGTCACTTGGACTTTTAACGATTGTTTTGACTGGTGAGAACGGCGGTAAACTGGCTGGTTTGTCGGACATCGTGATTCGTGTTCCATCGAAAAGCACGCAACGAATTCAGGAATCGCATATCACGATCGGGCATATAATTTGTGACCTGATTGAACAATCCATTTGTGGAAATTAATGATCGCCGATTGGACACATGCAGGATCTGATTCAAGATTTTATCAATTATCTGAAAATCGAGCGAAATCTCGCCGGTAATACAATCGCCGCCTACCAAAACGATCTCACCCGCTATCTGGATTTTCTGCAGGAGAAAAATGTCACCGACATGAAATCCGTTTCGATGACCGATGTGCAGCAATTCGTCGGTTGTCTGTCGGAAGTCGGTTTGTCCGCCAGAAGCCTCGCGCGGAATTTTTCATCGATCCGCATGTTCCACAGGTTTCTTGTCAGTGAAAAAGTCACCGACAACGATCCGACGGATCAACTTCAATCGCCCAAGTTGCCACGCCGCCTGCCGCATGTTTTAGACTTGAATGAGATCGAATTGATTCTGGAAACGATCGATTATTCGACGCCCAAAGGGATGCGCGACCGGGCGATCATCGAAACGTTGTATTCGACCGGCGTGCGAGTTTCCGAACTGACAACGATGAAAATGTCCGAAGTATTTTTTCACGAAGGCGTTATCCGCGTGATCGGGAAGGGTTCGAAAGAGCGCATCGTCCCGTTTGGGCATCAGGCGAGTCAGAAAATCAAAATGTACATTACGGCCGTTCGTTCCGTGCTAACCCGTTATCAGAAGAGTAAGGATTTTCTCTTTCTCAACTTGCGCGGCGCGCCACTTTCGCGAATGGGCGTCTGGAAAATCATTCAGGAATATGTCAGGCTTGCAGGCATCCGGAAAAAAGTCAGTCCGCACGTTTTCCGCCATTCCTTCGCCACGCATTTGCTGGAAGGCGGTGCCAATCTGCGTGCCGTTCAGGAGATGCTTGGCCACTCTGATATTTCCACAACCCAGATTTACACGCATCTCGATCGGGAATTTCTGATCGAACAACATCGCACTTTTCATCCGAGGTATCAATGAACTTACAGACGATCATTTTACTCATTCCGCCAATCCTTCTCGCGCTGACCTTTCATGAGTTCATGCATGGGTACGCGGCTTATCGCTTTGGCGATCCGACGGCAAAATTAACCGGTCGTCTGACAATGAATCCGCTGGCACATCTGGATCCGTTCGGAACACTAATGCTGTTTTTAGTGCATTTTGGATGGGCGAAACCGGTACCGGTCGATCCACGCTATTTTAAGAATCCGAAGCGCGACATGCTCGTTGTCGCAGTTGCGGGACCGCTCGCGAATATGGTGTTGGCGCTGGCAAGCGGACTTCTTCTCCGATTAATAAAGGCTGGCGGACTCAATTTTTTAATGAGGGCTATTTGGGAACCGGTTTATGTCATGACGATTTTAAGTTTGCAGATCAATCTCGCACTGGCGATTTTCAACCTGTTACCGATTCCGCCGTTGGATGGATCGAAAATTTTATATGGTTTGTTGCCGCGTCAATACGAACATCTGATCATTCCGCTCGAACGTTACGGCGGTTATATTTTAATGGCAATTATCGTCGCCGAAATGATTACGAAAATATCCATTCTCGGCGGCTTCATCAATCCGTTTGTCAACTTTTTTTCAACTATTTTTGGAGGTGTCTGATGTTCCAGAAAGAGAATAGAAGATTTTCCATTAAAGAGAAGTATGAAGCGAAACAGCAGGAAAAAGAAGAAACGCCGGAGCATCGAATCCATTTCAAGCGCGTTCGGCGCTCGCCCCGTAAACTTAGCCGCCCGGTTTGGTGGTTATTTATTTTGGGAACGCTAATCCTAATGATCTTTTCATATTTAAAACGGTTAAGTTAAACCGTCCCCATTTTATAGGGAGTCAAAATGCAGGAAATTATCGAATGTATTCCAAATTTCAGCGAAGGGTGCGATCTTAAAATCATACAGGCAATCACTGACGCGATCCAATCCATCAGCAGCATCAAACTTTTAGACGTCGATCCGGGAGCCGACACGAACCGAACGGTCGTGACATTCATTGGATCGAAATCCGGCGTGCTGGAAGCCGCGTTTGCCGGGATCGCTAAAGCCGCCGAAGTCATCGACATGCGTAAACATCATGGTGCTCACGCAAGGCTTGGCGCCACCGACGTCTGCCCGTTCGTACCGATCAGCGGAGTAACCGAGGAAGAATGTATCGAGTTGACGAAGAAATTGGCGAAACGCGTTGCGGATGAATTGAATATCCCGGTCTATCTGTATGAAAAATCGGCGCAAAAACCGGAACGCACAAACCTTGCCGCGATCCGCGAAGGCGAATATGAAGGATTGACGGAAAAATTGAAGAATCCGGAATGGAAACCGGACTTCGGCAAACCGGAATTCAACGTAAAAAGCGGCGCAACTGTAATCGGTGTCCGGGATTTTCTGATCGCCTATAACGTGAATCTCAACACTCGCGATGCGAAATTGGCGAACGACATCGCGCTGACGATCCGCGAAAAAGGACGAGCGAAACGCGATGCTAACGGCAAGATCGTTAAAGATGCAAATGGTGAAACCATCTACATTCCGGGGATTTTTAAGTCGGTGAAAGCCGTTGGCTGGTATCTGGAACAGTATCGTCTTGCGCAGGTTTCGATCAATCTGACGAACTATGCCATCGCTCCGCCTCATGAAGTTTTCGACGAAATTTGCAGGCTCGCCGCTGAAAAAGGTCTGCGTGTCACCGGTTCTGAACTCGTCGGTTTGATTCCCAAAGAAGCGATGCTGATCGCAGGAAAATATTATTTACGGAAACAGAATAAATCGGATGGTGTGACGGAAACGGAACTCATTCGCGTCGCCGTTCAGTCGATGGGAATGAATGAAATTACACCGTTCGATCCTCAGAAGAAGATCATCGAATTTCAGGTTCGGGAATTTGAAAAAGCGCTGGTCGATCTGTCCGTACGGGATTTTATCGACGAATTGTCGATGGATTCACCGGCACCGGGCGGCGGAAGCGTTTCGGCGCTTTGCGGCGCTCTCGCAAGCGGACTGATCTCGATGGTCGCCAACCTGACTTATGGGAAAAAAGGTTACGAACGATTCAATTACCGGATGAATGAAATTGCCGGTCAGACGCAGGAATTAAAAGATGAACTGCTTCGACTGATCGATCTCGACACTGCGGCGTTCAACCGCGTGATGGCGTGTTACCGCATGCCGAAAAAGAGTGACGACGAAAAATATGCCCGCAGTATTGCCATCGAAGAAGCGATGAAGCAGGCGACGCTCGTTCCGCTCGAAGTCATGAAGACGACGCAGAAAACGATCCACTTGATGGACTTTGTTGTGAAGCACGGAAACGTCAACTCGATCAGCGACGCCGGCGTCGGGGCGCTTTGCGCGGAAACTGCCGTCAAAGGCGCCGCGATGAACGTGCGCATCAACCTTATCTCGGTGACCGACGAAGCATTTCGTTCCACAATCAAATCAGAAGTTGACGACATTGAAAAAGAGACCGCACGGATCGTCCGGCGTTTGGTTCGGTCGGTTAACCGAAAAATCGAAGGAAATAGATCGCTATAGATTAAACGAAATATGTCCAAAATAAAAATTCTCAACGAACAACTGACCAATAAAATCGCGGCTGGAGAAGTCGTCCAAAATCCCGCATCGCTCATTAAGGAACTGGTCGAAAACAGTCTCGATGCGGGCGCGACCGAAATCTTCGTCGTTATAAAAAACGGCGGGAAAACGCTTTGCGAAGTGACGGACAACGGTGAAGGAATGTCGAAAGACGATCTTCTGCTGGCGTTCGAACGGTATGCAACGAGCAAGATCGCGACGGTGGACGACCTGATCCGGATTCGGACACTCGGTTTTCGCGGAGAAGCGCTGGCAAGCATCGCTGCTGTTTCCGTCGTGAATGCTGTGACGACGCTCGCCGGAACGACCGAAGGCAATGAACTCGTGATCGAGGGTGGAAATTTCCGTGAGATTAAACCGCACAGTCCGAAACCAGGCACATCGATTTCCGTCAGGAATCTGTTTTACAACATTCCTGCCCGGCGAAAATTTCTGAAAAGCGCTGAGGTCGAATTTCGCAACATCGTCGAGGTCATTCGTAAATTTTCCATGATCCACAATCATGTACGGTTCATCTTGGTTCACAATGACCGTGAGATTTTTAATCTTCGGAAAGAGAACCAGAAAGATCGGATCGTTCATCTGTTTTCACCGGAATACCGCGAAAACCTGATCCCGGTTTCTGTAAAAAGCGGATCGTTTCAGGTCAATGGATTTGTTGGAAATCTGAATCTGGTACGAGCGAGACGAGGCGATCAGTTTTTCTTTGTCAACAATCGGTTCGTTACCGACCGGCTGATGAATCACGCCATTACGGAAGCCTATGCCGCGCTCGTTTCGCGCGGCGAATTTCCGTTTTATTGCCTGCATCTTGAATTGCCGCCGGAGATGGTCGATGTGAACGTTCATCCGATGAAAATGGAAGTGAAATTCCGCGAGCAGAACGACGTGTATCGGTTCCTGCAGGAATCGGTCGGCGCCGCTCTAAAGGAAATCACGAAAGTCATTCCGGATTTATCCAAATTTTCGCCATTCGATTTTTATGCGCCGACACCGGTGCCGAAAGGCACGCCGGTTGCGAATTCCGCACCGGATTTTATCCTGACGGAACCACCTAAATCTTCATCTGATCGTTCCGAAATGAATCCACCAAACCGTCCATCGCCCTCTTATTATTTTCGACCTGAAGAACAGGAAAAATGGTCGGAGCGCGCACGTCGGTTTACTGAACAACCGTCAAAAATCGACGAGGAAATTTCACCGTTTGAAGTTCAGGTATATCAGGTACACAATAAATATATCATTAGTCAGGTGAAATCGGGATTGGTAATCATCGACCAGCATGTCGCGCACGAGAGGATATTATTCGAAGAAGCGCTGGAGTCGATGGAAAAAGAGGATTGGAAAGCCCAGCAGTTGCTGTTTCCGCAGGTCGTCGAATTGTCAGTGACCGATTATTCGACGCTTCTTGAAATTCTTCCGTTTTTGGAGAAAATGGGATTCCGCGCGAAGGAATTTGGTAAACAGACGATCGCGATCGAAGCGGTCCCAGCCGGGATGCGTTGGGGAAACGAAGGAACGATCATTAAGGAAATTCTGGACCACTTTCAGGAATACGGAACGAAAGATACAAGCGTTCGCGAAAAGGTTGCGGCCTCCTATGCCTGCAAAGCCGCCATCAAATCCGGCGATCTGCTTTCCGTCGAAGAAATGCGGAATCTGGTCGATCGATTGTTTGCCACAAAAAATCCGTATTTTTGCCCGCACGGTAGGCCGATCGTCGTCAATCTGTCACTGAAAGAACTCGATAAACGGTTTGAACGGATTTAAAAGATATTTCTGATGGTATTTACATGAACGATCCGTCTCAAACGGGTAAGGTAATCTCTCTGAATTCAGTCACTTTTATAGTCGGCCCGACAGCCGTCGGCAAAACGGCGACCGCCATCGAACTCGCCAAATTGCTCGGCGGTGAAATCATTTCCGCCGACTCCCGGCAAGTATACCGCGGCATGGACGTTGGAACTGCCAAACCGACACTCAATCAGCAAAAAGACATTCCCCATCACTTAATCGACCTTTTTGATCCGGACGAAACGGTCAGTGCCGGCAGGTATCGAACGCTTGCGCTTAATACTGTTGCCGATATTCAACGTCGAAAACGATGGCCGATTTTCGTCGGCGGTTCTGGACTTTATATTCGCGCTCTTCAAAACGGAATATTTGAGGAAAGCCGAACGGATGTGTCGATTCGCGCCGAAATCAAACGGGAGTTGGACGAAAAAGGAGTCGCAGAACTTTACAACCGACTCATGAAAATCGATCCGGAAACGGCGGTGAAAATTCATCTCAACGATGCCAAACGAATTACTCGCGCGCTAGAAATATTTATGACGACAGGCAAGACGCCTTCACAGTTATTTAGAGAACAAAAAACCGAACCGCCGTTCGCGTATCGCACATTTGCTCTCGATATGCCGCGGGAGGATTTGTACCGTCGGATCGACGAGCGAGTCGATCAGATGATTTCGGATGGATTGGTTGCCGAAGTTCAGAAATTGTTAAGCGTCGGATTTCGGCGGAATCTGGACTCATTGATGACGCTCGGTTATCGCGAAGTCGTAAAATTTATAGACGGCAAATGCTCGCATGAAGAGATGATCGTGCAAATCAAGCAAAACACGCGGCATTACGCCAAGCGGCAGATCACATGGTTCAGAAATCAAATCTCCGCCGATTGGATTTCCGTTTCTCCGACTGATCGACCGGAAGAAATTGCCCGACGAATTATCGATAAACTCACAGAACATATTGTATGAAGTACGATCTCTGTATTGCATGGACATGGTTGTTCGATGCGGATTTTATCCAGCTCGTTCAAGATGCTTTCGCTGTAGAATCGCTCAACCTGCTGTCTGTCAATTTGGAAAATATCGACGATGTTCTAAAACAGGTTCAGCGGAAAGAAATCACCTGCCGGATTTTTCTGGATCGTGCTTCAGATGCGGATGAGCGATTCGTGGATCTGGACGCTTGGGCGAAGCGGTGCCGGGCACTTCGTATCAATCCGCTCGAACATGCAAAGCGGGCGTGGAATAAAGCGACGATGCATATTGACTTTATTGCTGTCGGGCTTTATGTGCCGCATACAATCATCTTATCGCCGATCAAGTCGGAACCTGAACTACCGATTATCGATTTTACAGCGCTCGGTCGCCCGTTTATCATCAAACCGGCTCATGGCGGCGGCGGTGACGGCGTGATTATCGGATCTGGCTCTGAAATGCAAATTCAGTCGGCGCGAATGCAGTTTCCGGGCGATTATTACCTGCTTCAGCAAAAAATCGTTCCAATCCAAATTGGCAATCACGCGGCATGGTTTCGGGTGATTTACTTTTACGGACACACATTCGTCTTTTGGTGGGCGACCGATTCGCATATTTACACGGCAGTTTCAGCAGATGATGAAGTGCAAAACGGACTTTCGCGCCTGCGCGAGATCGCCCGGACGATCTCCAAAATTTGCCGGCTCGATCTTTTTTCAACCGAAATTGCGTTAACAGCAGAAGGGAAATTTGTCGTTATTGACTATATCAACGATCCGATCGATCTTCGCCTGAAGTCCAAGACGCACGATGGCGTTCCGGACGATGTCGTGCAAAAAATCGTCGGTGAACTTGTCCGCCAAACGAAGAAAATCCAAAAATTTTCGATCCGAAAACTATTTCTTAGGTATTTTTCGTAAGTAAGGATAAATTTCACCCAACAAAATGAGGAGCCTTTTAATTACAACCCGTGAGTTGGCAAGGGCAGAAGAAAAAGAAGAAATCCACCCAAGCGGTGGAATTTTTATTTTATAGAGGAGAAATCTATGGACTTCAAGGTTAAATCCAAGATAGCGGACGAGCAAGCGTTGAACCGGACGATCACTCGCCTGGCGCATGAAATTATCGAGAAATGCCGCGGCATCGAAGATGTCGGCATCATCGGCATCCGGACGCGCGGTGAATATTTATCGAAGAGAATCGCAAAGAAAATCGAAGAAATCGAAAACGTCAAAATGCAGGTTGGTGTTCTCGATGTCGTCATGTACCGAGATGATTTTCGGATGAAGAACCGGCTTCCGCGTGTTGAGATCACGAACATTCCATTTGTTGTGGACGGAAAGATTCTCATCCTTGTCGATGATGTGATCTATACCGGGCGGACGATTCGTGCCGCTCTGGATGCGCTGATGGATTTCGGAAGACCGTCATCGATTCAACTTGCGGTTTTGATCGACCGCGGGCACCGGGAAATGCCAATCAAAGCGGACTATATCGGCAGAAACGTTCCGACATCGCCGGGCGAGGAAGTGCGCGTGCTGATGAAAGAAAGCGACGGTGAGGATGCCATCTTGCTTGTGGAGGAAAACAAATGAATTTGAGCATTAAACACCTGTATGGACTCGAAGGCGTTCCCAAAGAAGACCTCACACAGATTTTTGATACGGCGTTTTCTTTCAGGGAAGTCTTGGAACGACCGATCAAACGCGTTCCGACGCTTCAAGGCAAGACGATTGTCAACCTTTTTTTCGAAAATTCCACGCGGACGCGAATTTCATTTGAACTCGCGGAAAAACGACTTTCGGCGGATACTGTCAATTTTTCCGCCTCTGGAAGCAGTCTTTCAAAAGGTGAGAGTTTAAAGGATACAATCCAGAATTTGTATGCCATGAAAATGGATGCTATTGTCATGCGGCATCCGGTACCGGGATCGGTTAAATTATTATCTCAGTTCGTCGATGCTGTCGTCATCAATGCGGGCGACGGGACGCACGAACATCCGACACAGGCGCTTCTGGATATGATGTCGCTGAAGGAAAAGTTTGGCAAGATCGAAGGCCTAAACGTCGCCATCGTCGGCGACATTCGTCACAGCCGGGTCGCGCTGTCGAACATTTTTGGATTGAAAACACTGGGCGCGAATGTCGCGCTCTGCGGGCCGCCGACTTTTATGCCTTACGGCGTCGAATCTTTAGGCGTGAAGATCATGTACGATCTCGACGAGGCACTTCAATTCGCCGATGCGGTGAACCTGCTGAGAATTCAGCGTGAGCGCCAGGGAAAAGGATTGATCCCGTCTTTGCGCGAATATCGAAATCTGTACGGTTTGACGCGCGAACGACTCGAGAATCTTAAAAAGCCGCTAACGATTCTTCATCCCGGACCGATCAATCGCGGAGTTGAAATCGATTCGGATGTCGCGGACGGAGATTATTCAATTATCCTGCATCAGGTTCTGAACGGTGTAGCGGTTCGGATGGCGGTTTTATTTCTGCTGGTCGGCGGTAAATGATCGGCGGGTGCGATAGAGAAAAGGAGAAATTATGCAAATAGATAAAATGAACGGAAAAGTACTACTCGCGAATGGAAAAATCGCCGATCCGGTCGGAGAAAAAATATACGAGTCGGACATATTGATCGAGAATGGAATCATCGTCAGGATCGAAAAAGGAATTACTCCGAAGAACGACATGGAAACCGTCAATTTGAATGGGCAGACGATTTCGCCGGGTTTCGTCGATCTACATGTTCATTTCCGCGAGCCGGGATTTGAAGACAAGGAGACGATTGAGTCGGGTTGCCGGGCCGCCTTAGCCGGCGGATTTACGAAAGTATGTTGCATGCCGAACACCGATCCGCCAGTCGATACACAGGAAAGCGTCCGGTTCATCTATCGGAAAGCGGAAGGACAGATTGTGGACGTTTTTCCGATTGCGGCGATCACCAAAAATCGTAAAGGTGAAGAATTGACCGAAATGGTCGAACTGTCGTCCGCCGGCGCTGTCGGATTTTCTGATGACGGCAATCCGGTGGTCAATGCACAAATCATGCGCTTCGCTCTGGAATATTCCAAAATTGTGGATAAACCGATCATCAATCATGCCGAAGATCCGGCGCTAAAAGCGGACGGTTACATGAATGAAGGCGTCGTTTCAACGCACCTCGGCATTCCCGGAAATCCGTCGATCGCTGAAGAAATCATGATTTACCGCGATTTGACATTGGCAAGATTCACGAATTCTCGTTTGCATATTCCGCATGTTTCGACAAAAGCCTCAGTCGCATTGATTCGTCAGGCAAAAGCCAACGGCGTTCGGGTCACGGCAGAAGCCACACCGCATCATTTTTCGTTGAATGACGAATATATGCGCTCGTTTGACGCAAACGGAAAAGTTTCTCCGCCGCTTCGTTCGGAAGCCGACCGTCTATCACTCATCGAAGGAATTCAAGACGGAACGATCGACGCAATCGCCACCGATCACGCGCCGCACCAGTACGACACCAAGGAAACGTCGCTCGATATGGCTTCATATGGGATGATCGGTCTCGAAAGTGCTTTCGGGCTTTCGATGACCAATCTGGTTCACGCGGGACATATATCATTCATAGACTTGATTAAATTATTGACGATTCGCCCAGCCCGGGCGATGAACTTGTCGCTTCCAGGCATTAAAGTCGGTGAAGAAGCTAATTTAACTATCGTGGATCCGGACGAGTGGTGGGTTTTCAGTCGGAAAGACATCTATTCGCGGTCGCAGAACACGCCGTTCATTGGACGGGAGTTGACGGGACGAGTCAAATCTGTTTTTGCGAAATCCAGTTATATACGTTTACAGGATTAAGTTTTCCGACGAAAAATTTCTTGATTCTAAGTTCATGTCATTGTAAGTTTACCCGCTATTTTTAAACTGAATAGGTGAATAAAAATGTTTAAAACATATTATCCGAAATTAAATGAGATTGATCGCAAGTGGGTTGTGATTGATGCAGACGGCAAGGTTTTAGGCCGTCTTGCCAGTCAGGTTGCGGCAATTCTCCGGGGAAAAAACAAACCGGAATTCACTCCGCATATGGACACGGGTGACTTCGTTGTGGTCGTTAATGCAGAAAAAATCAGAATGACCGGAAAAAAAGCCGAGATTAAGACCTACTTTTCTCATTCCGGGTATCTGGGTGGCGAAAGAGTTCGCCAATTTAAAGATGTCATGGCGGCCAAGCCGACCAGTATTATCGAACGTGCTGTCAAGGGAATGTTGCCGCACAACGCGCTTGGACGGCAGTTATTCAGAAAATTAAAAGTCTATGTCGGACCCGAACATCCGCATCAGGCGCAACAACCTCAATCGATAGAAATAGAAGGATAGTTCTACATGCCAAAAATAGAATATGTTTCTCTCGGTCGTCGCAAAAAAGCAACAGCCCGGATCAGAATGCATGCTGGAGATGGAACGATCACGGTAAATGCTCGTACTTTTGAAGACTATTTCGGTCATGGAATTCTGAAACAAATCGTCATGCAACCGTTGGTTTTATGTGGCGCAGCCGGTCAGTATAATGTTAATGCAAACGTCAACGGCGGTGGGCTGACAGGTCAGGCGGGTGCGATCAGACTAGCGCTCGCTCGCGCACTCGAACAAATCGATCCAGATAATCGCAAGAAACTTAAACCGGCAGGCTTTCTGACACGCGATTCTCGCATGAAAGAAAGAAAGAAATACGGCTTGGCTGGTGCTCGTCGCGCATACCAGTTCTCCAAACGTTAAAAGAGAGAGAATAGGCTTTATGAGTAATATTAGTTTAGAACAGCTATGGAAATCTGGCGCCCATTTTGGCCATCTGACAAGAAAATGGAATCCGAAAATGAAGGGATACATTTTCATGTCCAAAAACGGCATACATATTATCGATTTAAAAAAGACCGTCGAATGCCTGGATGAAGCGACCAAGTTTATCCGCGAATCCGTCCGCAAAGGCGGTGATGTCCTCTTCGTCGGAACGAAAAAACAGGCGAAAGACATCGTTCAAACGGAAGCCGACCGTTGCGGTATGTTTTATGTTGTCGAACGATGGCTCGGCGGAACGCTGACGAATTTCACGACGATCAAAAAAAGCATCCGGCATCTTCAGAAACTCGAAAAAGACAAATCGGCCGGTTACGATGAAAATCTAACCAAGAAGGAAAAATTGTCCCTCGAGCGCGAACGTATCAAACTTGCCGACCTACATCGCGGGATCAAGGATATGAAGAAAATCCCGGACGTTCTTGTTGTCGTCGATACATTATATGACAACATAGCCGTTCTGGAAGCGAAGCGCCTCGATATACCGATCATTGCCGTTCTGGATACGAATGCCGATCCGACTGTCGCCGATTTTCCGATTCCGGCCAACGATGATTCCATTCAGACAATTCAATTGATTATCGGCGAAATCGCCAACGCGATCATCGAAGCTAAAGGCGGACGCCCAGCTGAATCTGTCGCTTCCACTTCCGAAGCAGAGAGTTAATAGAGAAAGGATTTATAAATGGTAATTACTGCCAGCCAGGTGAAGGAATTCAGAGAGAGAACTGGCATTGGAATGATGGATTGTAAAAACGCGTTGGTGGAAGCCAATGGCGATGCTGATAAAGCCGTCGATATTCTTCGGAAAAAAGGTATTGCCAAGGCCGAGCAAAAAGCCGAACGCAAAGCCAAAGAAGGCGTCATCATTTCATATATTCATCCCGGAAATAAACTCGGCGTGCTCGTTGAAGTGAATTGCGAGACCGATTTTGTCGCCGAAACAGAAGCCTTTTTAAATTTTGTTAAAGATATCGCCATGCATATTGCCGCCACGAATCCGATTACAATCCGGCGTGAGGAAATCGATCCGAAAGTGATCGAAAAAGAGAAAGAAATCTACCGCGAACAGGCAAGAGGACAGAAAAAACCCGAAGCACTGTTGGAAAAGATCGCCGAAGGAAAACTCGAGAAATTTTATCAGGAATCCTGCCTTCTGGAGCAGTCCTTCGTCAAGGATCCTCAAATTACAGTAAAAGATTATCAGACGGCAACGATTGCCAAGATCGGCGAAAATATTTATATCAATCGCTTTGTCCGCTTTCAGTTGGGCGAAGTCGCAAAATAAACATTCCGTTTACGATTTACCTTTCGTAACAAAAAATGCCGAAATCAGCGTATAAAAGAGTCCTCCTGAAATTTTCAGGGGAGGCGCTTGCCGGTGACAAGCATTTTGGATACGATCCGGAAGTTCTCGATCTTCTATGCAACGAAATCTGTTCGGTAAAACAGTTGGGCATCGAGATTGGTATCGTCATCGGCGGCGGTAACATTTTTCGCGGATTAGCGGCCAGCCAGAACGGTATGAACCGCGTCCGAGCGGATTATATGGGGATGCTGGCGACCGTCATCAATGCGCTGGCTGTTCAGGATGTTCTGGAATCGAAAGGTCTGAAAGTCCGCGTCATGTCCGCGATCCAGATGATCGAGGTTGCCGAACCGATGATTATCCGGCTTGCCGATGAATATCTCAGTGATGGTAATGTTGTGATTTTCAGCGGCGGCACAGGCAGACCATTTTTCAGTACTGATTCCGGAGCCGCGCTCAGAGCCGTCGAAATTCATGCGGACGCGATCATTAAGGCCACGAAAGTCGAAGGCGTTTATGATAAAGATCCGGAAAAATTCAGCGACGCTAAATTCTACGCTCATCTTGATTATCAGACGGCGATTGAAAAACAATTAAAAGTGATGGACCTGACGGCGATCACGCTTTGTCAGGACAACAATCTGCCGATTATCGTCTATAACATGAAAAAAGCCGGAAATTTAAAACGATTATTGCTCGGAGAACCGGTCGGCACAATCATTAACAGGAGTCGATCATGATCAGAGATATTTTAAAAGACACCGAAGATCGAATGAAAAAAAGCCTTGAAGCCAGTCAACATGATATGGCTGTTATCCGAACCGGACGCGCGTCGCCATCACTTTTGGATTCGATTCGCGTCGATTATTATGGTTCGATGGTTCCGCTCAAACAGGTGGCTAATGTCGCGGCTCCAGACGCGCGATTGCTTGTCGTTCAAGTTTTTGACCGAAGCGCAGTACAGGCCGTCGAAAAAGCAATCAGGACATCCGATCTCGGTCTGAATCCGAAAGTCGAAGGCAACATTCTCAGGCTGCCGATCCCCTCATTGACCGAAGACCGCCGCAGAGAACTGACCAAGTTCATCCACAAACTTGCGGAAGAGGGAAGAGTCTCGATCCGGAACGTCCGCCGGGATGCTAATGAAATGACGAAAGATCTTGAAAAGAGTGGTGATATTTCAGAAGACGATTCGCATCTTGGATTAGAAAAGATACAGGAACTTACAGACAAGTATACAAAACTCGTTGACGAAATGGTGAAGCGGAAAGAAAAAGAGATCATGGAAGAGTAATCGTAATCACCGCTTCCGGCAAATATTAAAAAACCCCGAATCGCTTCGGGGTTTTTGCTTTTATTTTGAAAATCCGATTAACACTTGGAATAGCCACAGGATGGACATGTGACGCACCCGCTTTCATGATAGACGGTTGCGCCGCAAACGGGACAATTGACCAGCGACTTTTTATTTTCACCGGACGGCTGAGTATGCGGAGCGAGTGACAATTCCACAGTTTTGGATGGCGATTCGGAATCATAAATTGAAAAGCTCGACTGGGCTTTTTGTGTTTTTTTCTTTCCTTCACGCTCATCAAGATGCCATTCCATGGCTTTGGCGATAGCGTCGGGTGTCGAGAGAATTTTCGAACCATTTTCCCAAACCGGTTCCGGTCCACCGATTCCCTTGAGTTGTTTGATGATGTCCCGAGCGTCAATTCCGGAACGCAGCGCTAACGAAATGAGACGGCTGATCGCTTCGGATTCGACTTGCGCCGGTCCGCCGGCTTTTCCGATATTTGTGAAAACTTCGCAGAGTCCTTCGTCATCTTCGTTGATCGTAATGTAAAGTGTTCCTTGTCCGGTGCGAATTCGTTTGGTGACGCCGCGTGTCTCTGGCGGGCGAATTCTTGGATGGATCGCCTGGTCGAATATGTAACTGTGTTCAGGTGCCGACTTCGATTTTTTATCGTCTGAGGTTTTATCGCCAACGTAAAGCACCTGATCTTCGCGGCTTCCGTCGCGGTAGATCGTGATACCTTTGCATCCGGCTTCATAAGCAAGCCAGTAAGCGTCGATAACATCCTGAACTGTTGAAGATTTTGGGAAATTGCAGGTTTTAGAAACGGCGGCATCGACCCATTTCTGAAAAGCCGCCTGCATCCGGACGTGCCATTCGGGTGAAATATCGTGGGCTGTGACAAAAACTTTTTTGATGTTTTCCGGAATTTCATCTATGCCTTGAACCGAACCTTTTTCCTCGATTTTTTTCATGAGTTCGCGACTGTAAATTCCTGCTTCCTGACATGCGCGCTCGAACTGCGGATTTGCGTAGATAAAATCAGTGCTATCCATAACGCGTTTGGTGAACACGAGCGAGAAAACCGGTTCGATCCCACTGGAAGTATCGACGATCATCGAGATCGTTCCGGTTGGAGCGATCGTCACGCTGGTCGCGTTTCGATATTTCGGGCCGTCAGGGAAATAGATACTTTCGTTCCATGCGCTGAATGTGCCGCGTGTTTCGCCGAGTTTGGCGCTGGCCTCGCGGGTACGGGTGTAGATAAATTTCATGACTTCGTCCGCGATTTTCAAGGCTTCGTCGGAATTGTACGGGATTTTTAATTGATAAAGCATATCGGCGAATCCCATCACGCCCAGACCGATTTTTCGGCTTTTTTTAACCATTGTTTCGATCTTCTTCAGCGGATATTTATTCACGTCGATGACGTTATCGAGAAAATGGACAGACGCGTCGACAACCTCGCCGAGCCGGTCGTATTCGATCTTGTCGTCCCGGATAAAATTGGATAGGTTGATCGATCCGAGATTGCAGGACTCGTTAGGAAGAAGCGGTTGTTCGCCGCAGGGATTTGTGGCTTCGATGTCGCCGAGTTTTGGTGTCGGATTCTGCTTGTTGATCCGGTCGATAAAGAGAATTCCCGGATCGCCGTTTTTCCATGCGTTGGTGGCGATGAGCTTAAAAACTTCGCTGGCGTTGAGCGTGCCGGCAATCGTTCCATCAACCGGATTGATGACTTCGAACTGTTCGCGCCGACGGACTTTTTCCATAAAATCGTCGGTAACGGCGACAGATATGTTGAAGTTGATGAGATCGCATTCGTTCAATTTGCAATTGATAAATTCGAGAATGTCCGGGTGATCGATTCTGAGTATGCCCATGTTAGCGCCGCGCCGTGTTCCGCCTTGTTTGACGGCTTCCGTGGCCGCATTGTAAGCTTTCATGAAAGAAACCGGTCCGCTGGCGATTCCGCTCGTCGATTTAACGACGCTTTTTTTCGGGCGAATTCGGCTGAAAGAAAATCCCGTTCCGCCACCGCTTTTATGAATCATCGCTGTGTCTTTCAACGTCTGGAAAATCGATTCCATCGAATCGTCGATCGGCAGAACAAAACAAGCGGAAAGTTGTCCGAGTTCCCGGCCGGCATTCATCAGCGTTGGTGAGTTCGGTAGGAAATCTTTTGATAACATCATCCGGTAAAATTTTTCAGCGGTTTTCTGAACGGCATTCCGGTTCGTGTATGCGGAGTCTGCTTCGGCGATTGCATCTGCGATGCGATGAAGCATCTGATCCGGCGTTTCGAGAACGTTGCCCATCTTGTCGCGAATGAGATAGCGTCTGTTCAGAATTTGCATGGCGTTTTCAGAGAAAAGAGGTTTTTCTGGTATCCCTGATTGCTTGGGTGACGGATGTTTTTCCGCTGAAATCCCCGGCGTCGGCTCCGCCTCTTTAACTTCAAAATTGATCGCGATGGGTTCAGACATTTTTTATCTCCAACGTCCCTGATTTATAACAATAAAAATTCCTTAATTCAATTTGCATGGGAATATACCAAAGCCAGAAAAGAGAGGCAAGAATTAAGATTGAAAAAGCGCAATATTTTGTGCTGTCCGACGGGGAAATCGCTACAATTAGTTATTTGCTGTTCTTTTTTAAGTTGGTAGAATCCGACGGATAAAGCGATTTTTTCCTCTGCTGAAAATAGTATGATTCGTCCCTTAAAATCGTTTTGAAAATAGTCAGATACTATTAAATTAATTCGTGTTCTTTGATGATGCGAGTGTAGTTCAATGGCAGAACACCAGCTTCCCAAGCTGGTCACGGGAGTTCGATTCTCCTCACCCGCTCTTTTTTGGGTCGGATCCGGCGACTTTTTCATCGTGCTGGTCCCGATAACTTCTAATATCCGGATGTGTTTTGATAAAAATTGATTCAGTTGAAATCGGTAGTTTGGCAGAGCGGGCAAATATCCGATCGGGTGATTTTCTCATTGCCATGAACGGACATCCCGTGCAAGATTTCTTGGATTATCGCTTTTTTCAATCCGATGAAAAACTACGTATCGATTTGTCCCGTGACGGGAAATCACTAACTGTAAAAATTACCAAGCCGTATGACGAAGACCTCGGTCTCGAAGTCGTAAGTCCGGCCATCCACGCCTGCTCTAACAACTGTGTTTTTTGCTTCATCAGGCAAAATCCCAAAGGAATGCGCAAGCCGATCTATTTTTTCGATGAAGACTACCTGTATTCTTTCTTATATGGAAATTACGTGACGCTGACGGATATTGGCGAAGATGAACTCAAACGTATCGCTCAGCAGAGATTATCGCCATTATACATTTCGGTCCACGCGACCGATCCGGAAGTTCGTAAACGGCTTTTGAGATTTACCGGCGAAGATCGTCTGATCGAAAAGATAGAATATTTGACACGCCATCGCATCGATATGCACACGCAGATCGTCCTTGTTCCCGGATGGAATGATGGTGAGATTCTCGATCGCACGATTCGTGATTTGTACCGTTTGAAAAGTCATGTAAAAAGTGTTGCCGTCGTGCCCGTCGGATTGACGAAACATCGTCAACATCTGCCGCAATTAAAGAACGTTCGGCCGGATCAGGCTAAAACACTTTTGAAACAATCACGCAAATGGGACAAATTGTACAGGAATGAAGATGGCCGGCCGTTTGTCTATTTTACCGATGAATTTTACCTGCTTGCAGGTCAAGCAGTACCATCCAGGCATCATTACGGCGCATATTATCAGATCGAAAATGGTGTGGGAATCGTCCGCGATATGATCGATTCATTCAAACGACAGCAGAAAAAATTTCCCGAATCCATTCCGGCTCATCGCCGAATTTTATTTGTGACCGGAACATTAGCGGCACCGGTTTTGGAGAAATTCGTTTTACCGCGATTGAATGCGATCAGCAATTTACACGTCGAGGTTTTCCCGGTCGTCAATGAATTTTACGGTGAAACGGTTACGGTTGCCGGACTCCTGACCGGAGGCGACATCGCCCGGCAAATCGGATATCCTTCGGGATTCGACACGATTTGGTTGCCCCCGAGGTGTCTGAATGAATCGGGTGTTTTGCTCGACGATATGACGCCGGATGAAATTCAAACAGAATTAAAAACGCCGGTACGAATTTTTCAAAATGACTTTACGGAGATAATTGAAAATGCAAGGTAATGAACCGATCATTGCTATTGTCGGGCGCCCGAATGTGGGAAAATCGACACTTTTTAACCGGCTGGCTCAAAAGAGACGTTCCATTATCCATCCGCAAGCCGGGATCACACGGGATCGTCTGTACGAAATCGTCAACTGGACCGGGAAAAGTTTTGTTCTGATCGATACCGGTGGTTTTATCCCGGAAAGCGAAAACAAGATAGAGACGGCGATCCGGGAACAGGTTAAATTAGCCATCGAAGAAGCCGACCTGACGCTTTTCCTGCTGGATATGAAAGATGGCGTGATGCAGATGGATCGGGAAATTGCCGGCATGCTGCGTGTTTCAGGAAAACCGGTTCTGCTCGTCGTGAATAAATGCGACGATGAAAAAAGAGATCTCAACGCTGTTGAATTTTACGAGCTGGGCTTTGGTGAGCCATATCCCATTTCGGCTCTCAACGGACGAAGGATTGGTGATTTGCTGGACACGATCCTCGAAAAAACGCCCAAGCAAGCGCTTTCGGAAAAAGAGGAAAATGTCGATTTGCGGCTTGCCATCGTCGGAATGCCCAATGCCGGAAAATCTTCGATAGCGAACGCCCTGACCGGCGAACAAAAATCCATCGTCACCGATATTCCCGGTACAACGCGCGACGCAATCGATACAACGGTTAAGTATTTCGGTGAGAAAATACTTCTCATAGACACTGCCGGATTGCGGAAGAAAAGCGTTATCAGTGACAATATAGAGTTTTACGCCATGCTCCGCGCTGAAGGTGCGATCGAGCGGTCGAATGTCGTCGCGGTTGTCGTCGATGCGGCCAAAGGATTTACCCGGCAGGACGCCAATATCGTCCGGTATGTCATCGACGCGAAAAGAGCGATGATCATTCTGTTGAATAAATGGGATTTGGTTGAAAAATCCACGAACACGCTCATCGAATTCCAAAGAGATATAACTGACGAATTTCGTGAACTCGAACATTATCCGATGCTTGCAATTTCGGCTTTGACAAAACAACGGATCAATAAAATCTTCGAAGTTGCGAAGGAAGTTCGCGAGAGCCGGAAAAAACGTATAACGACAAGCGAACTGAACGCATTTTTCCAGAAAGTCATCGACAAGACACCGCCACCCGCGATGATGGGCAAATATATCCGGATCAAATATGTCACGCAGGTGAAAGCCGATCCGCCTGTTTTCGCGTTTTTCTGCAACGAGCCAAAATTGGTCAAAGAGGATTATCAACGGTTCCTGGAAAATCAGATTCGAAAAGGGTTTGGCTTTCAGGGCGTTCCTTTGACGGTTTCATTCCGGGAAAAATAGTCGATGAAAAAAATATTCCGGGTTGTACTGCTGACTTTATTTACCTGCAACCTGTTTGGGGCGGATGTCGTGGATGCATATCGTGAATTGATCGAACAAAAGCAATTGATAGGAAATGCCGGAATAACCGGAGAATCCGGGACGAAAGTCATCAAATCCGTTATGATTTCACCATCGAATATTCGGAAAATTCTCGGAAAAGCGCTATATGACCGTCCGGCTTTGTTGAATGAATATGTCACTCCGGAAGGTCATTTTAAAATTCATTATACGACGACCGGAAATGACGCCGTCAGTCCGACAATCACAAATTCGGAGAATGTACCTGATTATGTGTGGGAAGTCGGCATTGCAGCCGAGAAGAGTTACACCCTGCTGGTTGATACACTTGGATTCGATCCGCCACCTCCTGACAATCAAATGGATGGCGTGGAAATCGATATTTATATTGTGAACTGGGCGGGAAGCATTTACGCCTGGACATATCCCGAAGATGAAGTGACGGCGACATCGCGCCAATACGATTATACCGGTTATACGACTATCGATAACGATTATACCGAATCGACATATAATACCAATGGCTTGAACGGTATGCGCGTTACGGTTGCGCATGAAATTTTCCACATTTTTCAGATGGGATATAATTGGTGGGAGGGCAATGGGTTAATTGGAGTAAACGAATCGAATGGCGACACCTATTTTCTGGAATGGTGTTCGACATGGTTCGAGGAGCGTGCTTATCCGGAGATCAACGATTATGTTGGCTATATCTCAGATTTCTTCAATGATCCGAACAATCCGGCGTGGTCGGATACTTACTGGTATTCTCTCGGCATTTTCGTTCGTTTTTTAACTGAACAATTTTCGGATAATCCCGTTTTTTTAGCAACGGTTTGGGAAACTATTAAAACAAAATACGCGTTTCAGGCACTGGAACAGACGATAGAAGATGAATGCGGTGCATCGCTTGTTTTGTACTGGAATGAGTTTGCAAGACGATGTTATTACACGGGAGTACGGTATGATGCTCGATACGCGCTTTCCGAGGATGCCAAGAAATTTCCACCACTTTACGTTCTGTTGGCAAATCGAAAAAAAATGAGTGATCGGATCGATTATAATTCTACTGTTCAACAATTTTCCACACTTCCGTTTTTAATCACTTTCTCAGCAGACCTGTTTGTGGGATTATCCGCAAATGTTTCCGGCAGTGAAAATCTGGTTGGCGGTTATCTGCTGGATCGGTTTGGATCCACAAGCGCATCCCGCAGTTTTTCAGAAGGGAACGATTTCCTGGTTGGCGATGTGTTATCGCAAGATACTCTGGCTATTTTTCTAACAAACACCTCGACAACTTCGGAAATGACGGTTAATTTGAGCATCACCGCAATTCCGGATTCGCAGGTCATTCCAGTCAAATTTCTCGCGCTCTATCCAAATCCTTATCTCATTAAATCCGAGTCCGAACTATTACTGGAATTCCAGTTGGGAAAAGTGACAACCGACGTATATATGGCACTCTACAATCTTAGGGGCAATAAGCTCTTTCATAAAAAAATCGAACGCGGACTTCTTTGCCGAGGCGTCAACATAATCGGAATTCCATCAGAAGAGATCAGTGCCCATTATATAGCGTCGGGAATTCATTTTGTGACGATTCAATACGGACAGAAATCTTTTACTAAAAAAATGATGATATTGAAATGACCGATCCTGTTTAAGGAATGAGACTTTCATGTTGAAACAAATAGTAAAAAACGGAACTTTTCAGACTAAAATCCAGAATTCCAAATTCATCGCTTATTGTGTGAAAGTTGATTCGGTTGAGGCGGTTCGGAAACGAATTGCTGAGATCGAAGAAGTGCATAGAAAAGCCGACCATGTTTGCTGGGCATACCGCATTCTTCAGAATGACGATGTTCTCACCCATAGTTCGGATGCAGGCGAACCGCACTGTTCCGCCGGGCCGCCAATTTTATCTGCCATTGAAGGTCGCGATCTGGTCGATGTGGTTTGTATCGTTGTACGGTATTTTGGCGGGATCAAATTGGGAATCGGCGGGCTGATTCGGGCTTACGGAAGTACGGCAGGAAAGGCGCTTGACGAATCCGGCGCCGAGGAATACGAGATCATGACGACACTGGTTATCGGATCGCCGTTGGATAAATATTCCGATGTGATGAGGATTCTGCGGAAATATTCAGCCGAATTTCAGCAGGGATTCGATGATAGATCGATCACTTTTAATGTGCGTATTCCACTAAAAAAACAGATCGATTTAATTACGAATCTGAAAAGCATTCCGGAAGTTCATTTCACTTAAGTTTTTGATCCCAGGCAAAACGTATCTTCAAAAAAATTCATCCTGCAATGAACAACAGCGGAATTATGGGAACCGCATCGTAACGGTGGGTACCTCCCGAGTGTATCAAGTTTCCTCAACGAGGAGGCATGCTTTACTCACTCGAAGTACAGCTCCCAAATTAGTGGTGTTGGTTCCAATAATTTACTCCGCCATGTCACTGCAGGATTGAATTTCAAATAACTTTTTTTTCATACCTAAAAGAATATAAACTTAAAAATGGTTGCCGTCAAGTGGTATTTATGATATGTCGGTAAAGTGATTTGGATTAGTTTTGTAAGTATCGAAAATGAAACGGTTTAATTCGTTTTCTTTGTAGAAGAATGATTTTCCGTCTGTTTAACGTCGTTCCAGACTTGATCCATGTCAGCGAGTGTTACATTTTTCATGGATATGCCTCTTGAAATAAAATCTTCTTCGACCTTTTGGAAACGCGCGATGAATTTCTTCACGTTCTTTCGTAGAGCGGCTTCAGGATCGAGGTTCAGGAAGCGGGACAAATTGACGATAGCAAAAAGTATGTCGCCGAATTCTTCAACGATGTGTTCGCGGTTTCCGTTTTCAATCGCTTCGTCCAGTTCCTGCAACTCTTCTTTGATCTTTGCCCAGACTCCGGAAATGTCATCCCAATCAAAACCAACCTGAGCGGCTCTTTCCTGCACACGCCGTGCCTGAAGCAGAGCCGGAATTGTTTTCGGAAGGCCTTCCATCAGAGATTTTCGTCCTTCCTTCAATTTGATTTCTTCCCAATTCTGTTTGATCTCCTTCAGATTTGCCTGAACGCCATCGAAGACGTGCGGGTGACGGCGCACTAATTTTTCGTTGATCGTGCGGATCGAATCGCTCATTTCAAATTCTTGTTCCTCTGCACCGATCTCCGCCTGAAAAACGATATGGAGGAGCAAATCGCCGAGTTCTTCCTTCAATTTGTCTGGTTTATTTTCCTGGATCGCTTCGAGAACTTCGTAGGTTTCTTCGAGTAGATATGGTGTTAGTGATTCGTGTGTCTGGGCTTTATCCCACTCGCAGCCGTGTTCTCCGCGAAGGGTTTTGACGATTTGCACCAGATTGTCAAATTCTTTGCCGGTTTCAGTCATTGGTTTTGAGAATTGGTTTTAAACGGTTACGGTAAAGTCGTATCGTGTTCAGTTGGTGAAGATAAAAATTCTGGAGGGCGGACATCTGTTTGGAATTTCGCACGGTGTCATCGTTGTAACCGAGCAGATGAAGCAGGCTGTGAATGAACACGTTGGCGAGTTCTTTTTCAAAGTTACACTTGATTTGTTCCGCGTTTTCGCGAATCCGATCAATACTGAGATAAATTTCTCCCTCGATCGGATCGCCATGTTCGTTATAGTTAAAACTGATGGTATCGGTGAGAAGATCTTCGCCGAAATATTGCTTTTTAAGTTCGTTCAGTTTGGCGTCGTCCGTGACAATGACGCTGACGCACTTGATAGCGATTTGTTCTTTGCAGGCGACGTGATAAGCCATGTGTTCGAATGCGGGTTGCAGCAAAAAGAGAGATGGATATTCGTTGATGATTTTGATGCTTGGCATATGTCAGATTTTCCGCGCTGTAGGTGAATTGTTTTTTCCGTTTTTTGCCAGGTTTTCTTGACCGGGATATTCGATCCGGAGATGATGAATTCCTTTAAGAATGGGTAAAATTCCCGTGTTGGTTTTAAGGTCTCCCTTGATGTGTTTAAGATCGGAAATTGTCAGCGGGCATTCATCGAATTGTCCTTCTTTCAGGCGCTTATCGATGATCATATCGATGACTTTTTCGATAGCTCCGATTGTCGGTTTGTCCAAAGAGCGCGAGGCGGCTTCGATTGTTTCGCAGATCATGACGATGCCGGTCTCTTTGGTGTACGGCTTTGGTCCCGGATAGCGGAAATCGGAATCGTTAACGTCAGCAGGATTCTCGGCCTGTTCCAAAGCTTTGTTATAAAAATACTCGACGCGTGTTGTACCATGATGTGTCGGGATGAAGTCGACAACGATTTTAGGCAGTTTAAATTCCGCGGCAAGACGAAGGCCTTCCTTGACGTGATTGATGATGATGAGCGCGCTGAGATTCGGCGCCAGATTATCGTGTTTATTCAAATCAAACGATTGATTTTCAATGAAGTAGTCCGGTTTGGTCACCTTTCCAATGTCGTGGTAATAAGCGCCGACACGCGCGAGAAGTGCGTTTGCGCCGATTGTATCTGCCGCGGCTTCCGCTAAATTTCCAACGGTGACGCAATGTGTAAAAGTGCCGGTCGCTTCTTTGGATAACAGTTTTAGCGCCGGGTGATTGAAATCGGCCAACTCCAGTAAAGTCAGGTCGGTCGTAATTCCGAACGCACCTTCAAAAAGGCCGATCGTTCCGTAGGCCAGAACAGGTGAAATGACACCGTTGATTCCGGCATATAACAGATGGGTAAAGATTTCTTTCGATGAAGAAAACCGGAGAAGTTCGGTGATCGCAATACTGACAAAATAGGCGCCGACGATGATTAAAATGGAGCGGAAAATCTGGCTTCGCTGGCGTAGTTTTCGAACGGAATAGATTGCCAATGAACTTGCGAAAATCGAAGTAATGATAAAGTTAATGTTGCCGCCCAATTGCGCGCCGATAATCACTGCCAGTGTTGAAATGCCGACGAATGCGACTTTACTGTCAAATAAAATTGCCAGCGTAATAGCGGCGAACGTGATCGGAACGATGTATTCCGAAACGTTGAACTTACCAACAAAAATCGATGTCAAAAGCGTTTGAATGAGAAAGATGATACCGATCAGGCCGATCATTTTGGCGTTATGAACAATTACGGAACGGTAGGTGGACATATAGATTAAAAAAAATGAAAAAATAATTCCGATCATTGCCGCCTGCCCGAAAAACATAATGGGATCGCCGATAATCGGGAGGCTTTTCCGCAAACCGCCGCTGATATTTGAACGTCTGGCGCGTTCTTTCAACAGAGAATCAAACTTCCGAAAAACATCCGGTGTTACGCGCGTGTTGGCATCGACGATCTTTTCATTTTCGAGAACAACGCCTTTGCTGATCGGTACCTTACCGAGTATTTCCTTTTGACGCGCATCGGTAATTTCTCGTTGAAAGATCAGATTGGGTTTGATGAACCGGATCATGATTTCGTATCCGATGCTGATCGTCTGTTCATCATTCGGATATCGGGAATTGAGCATTCGTTTTGCTTTTGTCCAAGCTTCTTCCAAAGAAAGAACACGCGAAGTTTCTTCCAGCAACTCTTCTCCTTTTTGCTGGATGGAAACTTTCTCCGAAACGATGTCCTGTTTTGGAATGTCGATGATGAGCTGGCTGTACAAATCGCTCAGAATCTGGCGAATCTGATTCGTTAAAACCGGCGTCATGTATATTTTTGGGTCGGCTGTCAGGGCTTTTTGGAGCGAAGAATTTTTCTCGACCTTGTGTTGGTTTTCCAATCGTTCGATCATCGAGCGGTAAATGCTGGAATCAGACTCGAACTGGGCAAACGATTCTTCGGATCGTCGCGACTCATCTAATTTGTTTTTCGCGGATCGAATGGCATTGACCTCTTCATAAAACTGATTGAGATGCTGAATCTCCGTTTCATCAACGCTTTCATCCTGAATGAAAACAAACGGCACTTTTTTCAACGCCTCGTCGCGATCGTCGATAAGTTCTTTATCGCTTTTTAAAATGGGAAAATCAAATGGCGCAATGACCGGCACTCGCGTGATGTCGTTGACCTTATAATTCAGCGTGCTGTAATGTACTCGCGGAAAACAGAGCGCCATCGCTATGACAAGCGAAATGATCAGTAAAACTGTTCCGGTCTGCAACCGATGATGCCGCTGTCGGGCAATTTCCTTCGATAGGCGTATATGAGCGGTTGCCATGGTCGTCAGTTCAGGTTTCGGATTAAGTTGGGTTGCATTGTCGGCGCCGGGTGAACTTCAGCGATTGACTACCATTTGATCAGAGCGGAAGCCCATGTAAATCCGGATCCGAAGGCGGCGAGAACAATCCGGTCGCCTTTTTTGAACCGTTTTTCGGTGAGTGCGTCGTACATCGCGAGTGGGATGGAGGCTCCGGTCGTATTCCCATAACGGTGAATATTGCTATAGACTTTTTCCGGAGGGATTTCGAGCCGCTGTGTAACCGCTTCGGTTATGCGCTGATTTGCCTGATGCGGAATCACCAGTGTGATGTCATTCATCGAAATCGAGTTGGCATCGAGTGCTAATTTGATGACTTCCGGGAAACGTGTAATGGCGTGTTTAAACACCTGTCTGCCGTTCATTTTTGGATAAATTCTTCCTTCGGCGATCATCTCTTGTGTGATGCGCGGCGAACGGTCACATATCGGCGCGTCGATCCACAATTCTTTGGCAAATCTGCCATCGCCGAAAAGATGAGTGGAATAAATCTGACTTTCATCTTCAGAACGGCTGACGATAACCGCTCCAGCGCCGTCTCCGAAAAGTACGGCAGTGTCGCGTCCTTCCGTTGTCAGATTCAGGCCGACGGATTGGACTTCGACCCCGACGAGAAGGATGTTGTGGTACTGACCGGTTTTTATAAACTGATCGGCAATGGAAAGACCATAGATGAAACCGGAGCACTGAACCCGAATGTCGAGCGTCGGAACGCCCGGAAGTCCGAGTAAAGCCTGTAAAAAACTGCTTGTTCCCGGAAATGAATGCTCGGGAGTGGTCGTGGCAACGATGATCAAATCGATGTCAGTATTTTGAATTTCAGCGTTCTGAATCGCATTTAGACAGGCCGGAAGCGCTAAATCCGCCGCGCCGGTCGGTTGTGTGACGAACCGGCGTTCCCGAATACCGGTGCGTTCGATGATCCACTCGTTGCTTGTGTCCATCATTTTTTCAAGATCGAAATTGGTGATCACATTTTCAGGAACGTGCTTGCCAATGCCGGAAATTTTACTTTTAAACATGGAGCAAAATCCTCCGATTAATGATGATTCGTTTCGGAATAACGGATGTCTTTGATACTGAGTTGAATTTCTTTATTTCCGTTCCATTCATTCTCTTCGATTACAAAAGCCATATCCAAAAGACGATTGCTGATCAGCATTTCGTAAAACTCACCCATCTTCCAACCGATGGCGCTGAATACGGTACGATCTTTGGAGACTTTAAATTTCAAATGTTGTTCACCGACGATCCGCGGCATGCCGTAAATTTGCAGATCCCTTGCGACGAATACCGGCCGCATATTTCCCGGTCCGTACGGTGCCATTTTATTCAGATAATCCAGAACTTCCTGATCGATCTCGCTGAACCGGATTTCAGTGTCGATATAAATTCCCGGGAACAGCATTTCGTCCGTAATCGATTTGGCCGCGATGTCTTTCATGCGGGAAATAAATGCCGGCAGATTTTTTTCGCTGATTGTAAGTCCGGCCGCCATTTTGTGACCGCCGTAATTATCGAGCAGATCCGAACATTGACGGAAAGCGGCATAGAGATCAAATCCGTGAACGCTTCGTGCGGAACCGCGGCCAATGCCGTTTTGAAATGCGATCATAACGACAGGTCGATTGTACGTTTCCTTCAGTTTGCTGGCGACGATCCCGATGACTCCGTGATGCCAGGTCGTGTCGGAAAGAATAAAAATTTTATCATTGTCCAGATCGTGTGTTGCATTAAGTTGAAGAATGGCGCTGTTGATGGTCTCACGCTCGATGTTCTGCCGGTTTTTATTTTCCTGTTCGAGTTCTGCAGAAAGAGTGTTCGATTCATCCTTGTTGAACGATGTCAGGAGCCTGACTGCGCGCGTCGCTTCGCCTAAGCGTCCCGCGGCATTGATCCGCGGTGCGAGACCGAAAACGATGTTGACGACATTCAAAGTCTTATTTTCGAATCCGGATACTTTGAGCAGAGCCTGTACGCCGATTTTCTGGCTGGCGTTGAGAACTTCGAGTCCTTTGGCGACCAACGTTCGGTTTTCGTCCAAAATGGCAACAATGTCGGCGGCAGTTCCGATTGACACAAGATCTAAATGCCTGTAAATATTTTCTGCGGGCAAATTGTTGGCGATGAGGAATCCTTGAAGGAGTTTGAATGCGACACCCGCGCCGCATAAATCTTTGAATGGGTAAGAGTCGTCTTCGCGTTTGGGATCCAGAATTGCGATGGCCGGAGGTAAGGTTTCGCTTGGCTCATGATGATCGGTGACAATGACGTCGATATGGTTTTGATTGGCGTATTCGATCTCACTATCAGCATTGATGCCACAGTCGCATGTAATGATGAGTGAAGCGCCTTCCTGTATGGCATAATCGATTCCGTGTTTGGAAAGGCCATAACCTTCTTTATCCCGATCCGGAATGTAGTAAAAGGTTGTTAATCCGATTTCACGCAAAGAGAGAAAAAGAAGCGAGGTTGCCGTCGTTCCGTCGACGTCGTAGTCGCCACAGATCATGACCTTTTCTTTATTCATTATCGCCTGTTCGAGCCGGTCCACAGATTTTCTCATATCTGTCATTAGAAACGGATCGTACAGGTTATCGATACTGGGATTGAAGAATCGGTCAATCGCTTCTGGGTCGGAGAAATTCCGGTTTGCCAGTACGGCCGCAATGACACGCGGGAGATGTCTCGCGACGGAAATTTCCTTCATTTGCTTAAGATTTGTTGGCGCGAAAATCCAATTCTGTTTCATGATTGTAATAAAAATGAAGTTGGTCTATAAGCCGAATTCTGTGTCCCGACAAGTCGGGACGGCAGCCATTTATCTACGCTCAGCGTTACCACTGAGGTTAAGCGATCTACCCGGGAAATTGAAGGAACGGGCAATTCCATTTCCCTGCTTGATCTTACTCCGGGTGGGGTTTACCCAGCTCCCGACTTCGCAGTCGGGACGGTGCGCTCTTACTTTAATCCCGCTTAATTGCAGGACGCACCATTTCACCCTTAACCCAATCCCGAAAAACCGGGAAGGGTCGGTATCGTTTCTGTGGCACTTTCCTTCACTCACGCGATCCCGTGTTACGGGACACCCTGCCCTGCGGAGTTCGGACTTTCCTCCCCAAACAAATTGGGGCGACTGCCCGACCAACTTCAGAATATTTCCTCCTCGTTTGACGTGCGATTTTCGCTGGACTCATCCTGATACAACATTCGACCGCAAAATTCGCACCGGATGATTTGATTACCGGACCTGATTTCAACGGCTTTCTGCGGAGGGACAATTTTGTGACAGCCGCTGCAAAAAACCTGCCCCGGAATATATTCAACATTTCCCTTTTTATCTACCTTTTCTTCAAACATTTGGTGAATGGACACAATTGCAATACCTTCCTTGGCGTTGGCGATGCGGTCGTATTCGCGAATATATCTCAGTGGGATCATCTCCAAAACATTCTCACGTTCGGCCATAGCTTTTTCATGTGCTTCTTTCGTGTACTGGTTCATTTTTTCCAGTTCCGCTGCTCGAATTTCCAATTCCTGGGATTTTTCCTGATGGCTGAGTGTTTTGGATTTGATTGATTCTTTTAGTTTGTCGGCTTCATCTGTAAGTGTCAAAATCGTGTACTCGGACTTATCGATATCTTGTTTCATTTGATCGATCTCGGAGGTCAGAGCATCGTATTCTTTATTTGATGTGACGAGATAGAGTTGATCCTGAAATTTCGTCAAGCGTTGTTTATCATCGGTAATTTGGTTGTCATGACGGGTTATTTCGAGAGTTATTTCTTTTTGGCGTTTGGTATCAACAGTCAGTTCCGTGTCCAACTTTTGTAAAGCGTGCTTAAGCGTATCGACAATTTGTGGCAAATCGCCTTTTTTCTGTTTTATCTCAAGCAATCTCAGATCAATTTTTTGAAGTATAACTAACCTGGTGAGTTCAGTTAACATATTTCCTCCAATTCTTTCGGGTAAAAATGAAAATTGCACCTAACGCGGTGCAATCTTTATGTGTTATTTTAAGGTGATCTTCTGCTATTTGACTCAAAACCTTGCCTTTCAAGTGGGCGATATCCGATTTGAACGGATGGCCTTCCCGATGTGAACGGGACGCTCTGACCAACTGAGCTAATCGCCCAGCATTAGTATAATAGGCTCTCTTCATAAATAGCGCAGGAATTTATCGAAACTCGAAGATTAAATCAACATCAATGATTCTATTTTTTGAGAAAAGATTGTGTCATGGACGGGAAGGACGTTGCAAATATTTGCCAATCCAATCAATTCCCGCGATCAGAAGCGATAGAAAAAAACCGACAAAAAAAGGCTGAATTTTCAGCAGATAAAGCGGATCCGCTATAGTACCACGCCGTATTCCTGCAATCAACCATCCAAGAGTTCCGAAGAAAGAGACGATCATACTCAGAAAAGCTGCCCGTGAACTCAGTCGTAACTTCGGAATGAAAGTCGAAACGAGCGGAATAAATAGCGCCGGCACGCAAAGCGTACCGATCAGGTACCAGATTTTGACAACGGATGGTAATAGCCAAACCAATAAAGCCGAACAGCAAACAGTCACGATAAGCCCGATTTGTGTAAAGCGGTTAATGTTGCCGTGTCCGCGAATTCGCCAGATGAAATCGCGTCCGAAGGTGATTGCCCCAATGAACGAATTCGAATCCAGCGTTGACATGATTGTCGCCAAAAGTGCAATGAAGAAAATTCCCCGGAAGACGACCGGTAAAACCTGTTCACCCAACGTCGGAAATGCCATCAGAGGTTCGATTTCCGGGTATATCGCACGGGCATATAGACCGGCGGAAGTTGTCAGAAAATCGAAAACCGCCCAAAATACGATGGCAAACAGAATACCGTATTTAGCCGTGTTCGGCGATTTAGCTGCTGAACAGCGTTGATAAAATCCCGCATCGACAAACGTCCACAGCGCGATGAAAAACCAGACGATGATCGTCTGAATGCTTTGACCGCCCGTCGGTGAGAGATGAGAAGTCGGCAGGTTCGCTTTTAGGAACGACCATCCTCCAAATTTGAAAAACAGCGTAATAACTAAAATCGTGAATCCGGCGAACATCAGAAAAAACTGCAGAATATCCGTCATGACATCCGAACGCAAACCGCCGAAGAAAACATAGAAAGTAGAAAAAAGCACTGCGATCGCAAATCCCCACCAAAATGGAATTCCGAAAATTGAGCGGAATAACAACCCTGTCATGAGAAAATGTGAGGCTGGTGTGACGAGGATGAAAACGAATAAACTGCCGACCAAACCTGCACGTCGTCCGTATCGGTTTGTCAGTAAATCGGGAATCGTGTACGTCATACTCTTCTGAATGCGAGGCGCGAGAAAGAAGGCAAAAGCAATCGCACAGATATAATATGGAAGTCCCTGCGTGACCCAATTGAGAATGCCGTATCGATGCGTGAATTCGCCGATTCCGAGAATTCCGCCGTACCATGTCGAAACCAGTGTTGCGACAAAGGCCGGCAACGACAGTTTTCGGCCCATCAGTAAATAATCATCGACGTCGTTCCGATAACTTTTTGCGTAACGAAGCCCGACAAACAGGACGCAGAAGAGGTAAGCGACGACGAGTATTTGATCGATCGTTCCGAGATGAAAAGCGTTCAAATCGTCCATCCGGTTTTCACAACCAGTAAAATACCGCCGGTCTTTTCAATGACGACGTCATTTGCGACTGCGGAATTGCTTACGCCGCGTGAACCTTCGGAAAGCGTTTCAGCGATGAGAGGAAATAGTAAACCACGGGTTGTAACTCCATACGCGCGAGGCCAGCCGAACAAGGTAATTGTCTGCTTGGGAAAAGCCGGAAAGCGATGCGATTTACCGGCCATGAAGAAGAATTCGGATGTTTCCGACCAAAAAGTGATTTCTGCCCGGCGGCAATATTTTTTAACGATTTGGAGTGTCGCAATACTTTGATCGTCGCGATTTCCCATGAATCCCAGCAAGCCGATTTGTCTGTATTTTCGGCGAAGAACGTAACGAATACATTTTTCCAGATCGTTCTCTTCCTGCGAAATGTGGCGAAGAATACTGACACCCCGATTGGCCAAATATTTCAGATCATTTTCGTCAGATGAGTCCATATCGCCGACGACAGCCATCGGAAGAATGTTCATTTGGCGGGCAATTTGGCTTCCACCGTCCGCGCAAATGAACGATGAAAAAGAGGAAATGATTCGATCCCGGACATTATTCGGCGGATATGCACCGTTTCCCAGAATCAACACTGATGATTCAGAAGCAGTGGTCGGATCAGGAAAATTCATGGTAGATGTAAAACGGCTATTTGTTCAGAGATTCGTAGATCTTCAAATGGTTTTTCTGCATACATCGAGCGAACCGTTCAGTATCGATGGTGTAGTCCATTTTTTTCAAGTATTGCTGGATTTTTTTCGTGTAAGGTTTGGAACGGAAATATTTGATATATTCTTTCGACAATGGAAAGAGCAGGTAGTCGGGTTTCCATTCCATATATGAATTATCGACTTTGTTGAAAATGCTATTGAAATGTGCTGCCCAAGCAACGGTGTAGAAAGAATATTTCGACAGAAGACTTTTACTGATCGCGTAAATCTGCGCCTGACTCTGCGGATTGACGAATGAAAAACCTTTGGTGAACATGAACGCAGTATGAAAATATCGGGGCTTGTTTACCATTCCTTCCAGACGGAGCCGCTTCGTCATGATAATTAAAATTTGAAGTAGGCGATCGCCGATTCCCAGTCCAGGATGAGATTGTCCTGGAAGCGGCGGACGCTCGTTCGAAAAGTCTGATTTGGGATTTTGGAGGAGAAGCCATTCGACCTGAAGAAGATTCGGCTTCCATTCGGGAAGAATAGTCGAACCGTGTTCGTTGAGATTGAGCGGCCCCTGTTTTACGACCAATTCGCATAACACATTTTCGGGTTGATGTGCGCCGGTGAATGTGTAAAGGCGATGAGTATGCGAATCGGACGTGTCGATGTCGATTGTGATGTCATTCAGCCCGGATTGATTTAGCGTGTCGATCAATCCGAATGCCCGAATAATGTAGTGCAATCCTTTTTGGCTGAAAACGCCGAGAAAGAAATCCGACGCCGGATTGACACGGCCGCCTTCGACGAGATTTTCAAGCGACAGATCGTCGCCGGAAACGCCAGATTGAATATCCGAAAGAGTCATCTTTCGGGCGATCTTCATATATTCTCTACGGTACCGGGTCATAAAGTATTCAATTTAATCTATGAAAATTATCTTATGGCGCAACCAAAATTTTTCTGTCATCGCCGGTTTCTATGACGCCAATCACTGAGGCGGTTTTAACTCCACTGCGGTGCAATTCATTGACTAACTTCTCGCTGGTTTCCCTCGGTAAAGCGATCAGCAATCCGCCCGACGTCTGTGCATCGCACAGAAGAATCCGTATAGATTGTAGAACATTATCATCCCATTCGACAAAACGTTCGGAGAACTGACGGTTCGCGTCAGTGCCGCCGGGAATAACATCGCGCCGGATCATTTCCATTGTTCCTGAAATGATCGGAACTTGTGAGGCGAAAATTTTTGCGGTGACGTGGCTGCCGGAAGTCATTTCATGCAGATGACCCATTAGCCCGAATCCGGTAACATCCGTGCAGGCATGGACGTGAAATTTTCCCATAATTTTTGCCGATTCGGCGTTCAATTCGGTCATGATACGGACGAGCGATTTTGTTTCCGGTTCGCTGAGCAAACCGCGTTTCAATGCTGTCGTGAGAATGCCAATGCCAAGCGGTTTGGTTAAAACCAGCGCATCGCCGGTTTTTGCGCCAATGTTTCGGATGATCCTGTCCGGGTGCACGATTCCATTCACAGCCCAGCCGAATTTCGGTTCGTTATCTTCGATTGTATGTCCGCCGAGAATGGGAATTCCGGCTTCGTCGGCAATCGATTGCGCGCCGTGCAGTATTTGTTCGAGAACGGCCAGCGGCAACCGCTTTTCCGGAAAGGCAACGATATTCAGAGCGAAAAGCGGTTTTGCGCCCATCGCATAAATGTCACTCAGTGAATTTGCCGCCGCGATGCGTCCGAAATCAAACGGATCGTCGACAACCGGCGTGAAAAAATCGACGGTCGAAACAATTGACGTGGAATTATTAAGTCGATAAACGGCAGCATCGTCGGAACTTTCAAATCCGACTTGCGCGTCAGAGGATTTTGCCGATTTCAGATTCTTCAGGATTTTTTCCAGACTTTGCGGACGAATCTTACAAGCGCAACCCAAACCATGCGTGAATTGTGTGAGGCGAACGTCTGAAACATCTTCCGGTGATCCCGGGAAATCCGGCGTTCCGGTCAATTTCCGAACCGTATTGCAAATTAATTGAGCGGCTTGTTGAATTTCAGATTCAGTCGTCGTTCTGCCGACGGAAAACCGGACGGAGCCGAGAATCCGTTCGATCGGAAATCCCATTGCTTTCAGCACGTGAGACGGTTCGACGTCGTTGGCATGGCAAGCGGCTCCGGCGGATGCTGCGACGTCCGGCAACTCGGATAAAAGCGCGTTGGTGTCGATGCCGGGAAACCAGAGATTAGCAGTATTTGGGAGGCAATTGTCGATGAAGCCGTTGAACCGGACGTAAGCCAATTCCTCATGAATTATACGGAAAAATTCGTCCCGTAAATGACGTAATTTTTTAATGATCGATGCTTCATTTTTCTGGAAAACTTCCGCCGCTTTTCCAAGTCCGACGATTTCCAGTACATTTTCGGTCCCGGCTCGCAAACCTCTTTCGTGTCCCGCGCCGAAAAGGATTGGTGAAAGGTTAGTTCCCATTTTAACAAACAATGCGCCGACGCCTTTCGGTGCGTTCATTTTATGACCGGCAACCGACAGTAGATCGACGCCAAGTTCAGCGACATCGACGTGAATTTTCCCGACCGCCTGCGCCGCATCGGAATGAAACGGAATACCGAATTCGTGAGCGATTCCGGCAAGCGTTTGAATCGGCTCAATCGTTCCGACTTCGTTGTTCGCGAGCATGATCGAAACCAGAATCGTCTCCTGGCGAATCGCTTTCCGCAAATCGTCCGGATTGACAAACCCGTCGGAATCGATCGGTAAATAGGTGATAGAAAAGCCGCGTTTTTCCAGATATCGACAGACTTCCAGAACGGCAGGATGTTCGATGGAACTCGTGATAATGTGTCCGTTTGTGTGGTTTTCAGCGATGCCACGGATGGCAAAATTATTTGATTCGGTTCCGCCGCTGGTGAAAACGATCTCTTCAGGTTGGCTGTTCAACAATTCGGCAATCTGCATTCTTGCAGATTCGATGGCGTGTTTGCTTTCCTGCCCAAAAAAGTGACTGCTCGACGGATTTCCGAATCCCGACTGAAGATACGGCGTCATCGCGGCAATGACTTCGGGGATCAGTGGCGTACTGGCGTTATGGTCAAGGTAGATTGGTTTCATAGTTAAATCGCGTTTTAGGACGGATTAATGTCCGTTGAGAACAGCAGGCTGAAATCGGCGCTTTTCACCGAATGCGTCAGCGCGCCGACAGAGATGACATCAACGCCGGATTTTGCATAGTCGGAAATCGTTTCGAGCGTAACGTTTCCGGAAGCTTCGAGGAAAATCTCATCGCGCAAATTTTGCCGGTCTAATTCATCGATGATCGGTACAATCGCAGCCGGTTGAAAATGGTCGAACATAATGACTTTCGGCACCGGCGTTTCTATCGATTTAAAGATGTTAGCGATTTCCCGGAATTCGTTCTCAGATCGAACTTCTATCTCGATAAAACGAAGATGCGGATAGCGCCGGACGATTTTCTGAATGGAATCACGGATCGCGTTCGGTTGCCCGGAATTTCTTAAGGCGGTGAGATGATTTTCCTTTAACATCGCCGCGTCGTATAGGCCAAGTCGATGCGAAAATCCGCTGCCGTGTTGAACTGCGGATTTATCTAACATTCCCCAGAGCGTCTTGCGTGTTGCGACGATAAAGCAATCTGTTCCCGCGACTCGTTTGGTATATTCTTTGGTTGCGGTGGCGATTCCGCTCAACCGTTGAAGAACGTTCAGGATCGTTCGCTCGACCGCGAGAATGTCTTTGACGTTGCCTTGAATTTTCAACAATGTCTCGCCAGGCGCGATCACATCGCCGTTCTGAAATTTCGTCTCTCCAGTGAGGTAAAATTCGTTCAGAAACATTGTCGCCTCAGCGAGACCGGCGACGATTGCCGGTGATTTGGCGATGATGAAAGCCTCGGCGGGAACACGATAGATGTTTTTCGGAAGTACGGAAACGTCACCTTTGCCGACGTCTGATGAAATCAACCGATTCAAAAAGGATAATGCGAAATGGCGGTAAGTCTTGCTGTCTGGCGTCAATTCGCCGGTGGCATCAAAGACTTTTCTGATTCGATCCTTTCGGCTCATTACATCTCCTTTTTTTAGATGAAATTTCTATAGATGTAAATCTTTCATACATTCGTTCCTGAAAATCGGTAAAAGAACGAGAGTAATTTAAGAATTTTAAGAATAGGCAAGAGAGGTTTCTTTGAACGTCGCAAGAAGAAGTCCGGAAAAAGGTAATCCCCGTTAGAATTAGTGTCCTTTCAAACGGGGATTATTATTTGTCGGCTGTTTGATAGCTGAATCAGTGCGGTATTATTTTAAATTTCTTCCGATTAAATCCGTCCACGAATAATGCTGAAAGGTCTTGTCATCGGACATGGCAACGAAAAGACCGGCGGGAAATTTCGGATTCACCGGTACGTTGGTGATTTCGGAACCATCGCTATTATTCGTAGAAACGTTTACAATTTTTATCAGTTTGTGGAGATGAGGACGTGCCGGTACATTTTCTTCAGGATCTTCCGGATCGATCACAGCCGGAGTGCCTTCTCTGGGATAAATTCTAAACCGGTTTGCACTTTTATCCGACACTAAGATATAACCGGTTTTATCGTCGATATAATAAATCGAAATGCTTTCGTTATCTTCCAGTTATTCTTTCGTGGTGAATTCGATCTTCATGGGATTTTCAGGTGGGACACATTGCTCGTTGTTATTTTCGCGCGCTTTAACTGCAGTAATATTTTCAGACATAAACACTCATATTGAAAATCGAACAATTGTCTATACAAGTATAGGACTGGCAAATGAAGATGGCAATTTTTTTTCTTATCGATTCAGACAAATATAACGTTTTGTTTCATTTTTCTGATTTATTTGAAATTTGACTTTTCCCTTCGATGCCGTAGATTTCATCGTTTTTTCAGGAAGAACTAATTGAACAGGAAATATTGATGACCGAGCAACAAATATATCAGATCGTCACAGAAGAAACTCATCTGAGGATAAATCAGATCATTCAAACAATGGAAATGCTGGATGAGGGAAACACAGTGCCATTTCTCGCGCGTTACCGAAAAGAACGCACCGGTTCGCTGGATGAAGTCAAAATCCGGCTCATTCAGGATCGGGTGGAATATCTTCGTGCGCTGGAAAAACGCAAGGAAACCGTGCTTTCCAGTATCGAAAAACAAGGAAAGTTGACACCTGAGTTGAAAGCGAAAATCGAGGCGACGACCAAACTTCAGGACTTGGAAGATTTATATCTGCCGTTTAAGCCAAAGAAGCGGACTCGCGCTTCTATCGCACGTGAGAAAGGGCTTCAACCGTTAGCGGATTTAATTCTTCAACAACAAATACTGACCGGTGATCCACTGGACATTGCCGGAAGTTTTGTCAATTCTGAAAAGGGCGTGAATACTTCGGAGGAAGCATTGCTCGGCGCTCAGGATATCGTTGCAGAGACAATTTCCGAAGACGCTGACATTCGTAAGATGGTCCGTGAATTCAGTTCGAAAAACGGCATCATTGTTTCCGAAGCAAAGAATAAGGAAGAAAAATCCGTTTATGAAATGTATTATGAGTACACCGAACCTGCGAACAAGATTCCACCGCACAGGATTTTGGCCATCAATCGCGGCGAGAAGGAAGGCATTCTGAAGGTTGACATCTCTGTAAATGTAGAAAATATTATTTTACAAATTGGAAAGAAAACAATTGTGGATTCCCGGTCGATTTTTCATAAATATTTGCTGGATGCAATCCGGGACGGCTATCAGCGATTGACAGCTCCATCGATTGAGCACGAGATTCGCAACGGTTTGACAGAAACAGCGGAGGAACAGGCGATTCGGATATTTGCTCTTAATCTGAAAAACCTGCTGCTTCAGTCGCCAATTTCGGGTAAAATCATCATGGGAATCGACCCCGGCTTCCGAACCGGTTCTAAGGTTGCGGTTATCGATAAAACCGGCAAATATCTTGCAGGTACGACCATTTACCCGCATCCGCCAAAGAATGAAGCCGACGAATCAAAAGTCGTCCTAAAGAAAATGATCTTGAAATATTCCGTCGATATTATTGCCATCGGAAATGGAACGGCGAGCCGTGAAACCGAGTCGTTGGTCGCCGATTTGATTGGCGAAATGAAAACCATCCGTAAATTATTTTATGTTATTGTTAGCGAGGCAGGTGCTTCGGTCTATTCTGCATCAAAAATCGCGCATGAAGAATTTCCTGACCTGGAGGCAAGTCTGCGCGGCAATATTTCGATTGCCCGTCGCTTGCTTAATCCGCTGGCTGAACTTGTGAAGATCGATCCCAAAAGTATTGGCGTCGGTCAATATCAACATGACGTCAACCAAAAACGATTGGCGGAATCGCTTAACAGCGTTGTTGAAGATTGTGTCAATCATGTCGGCGTCGATTTGAATACAGCATCGGTTTCTTTATTGACCTATGTTTCCGGGTTGACCAGTCGAACGGCGGCAACTATTGTCGATCATCGAGAAAAAAATGGTTCTTTCAGAAATCGCGAACAGTTAAAAATCGTGCCGGGTATCGGCGCCAGCACATTCGAACAAGCCGCTGGTTTTCTCAGAATTCCAGGTGGCGAAAATTTACTGGACAATACATGGATTCACCCGGAATCTTACGAAGCGACGAACCGTTTGTTGAAAAAGTATAATATTGAGAATATTCAAATCGATGGAAAGACGATTCGGCAGATGATTTCAAATAATCAGACAAGGATGAGTGATCTGGCGACAGAAATTGGAATTGGTGAACCGACATTGAAAGACATCCTCGCTGATTTAGAGAAACCGGGGCGCGATCCGCGTGAAGAATTGCCCAAACCGATATTGAAAAGCGATATTCTGAAAATCGAAGACCTGAAGGAAGGAATGATACTAAAAGGAACCGTTCGGAATGTCATCGATTTCGGCGCTTTTATCGATATTGGTGTTAAACAGGCCGGGTTGGTTCACATTAGCCAACTTTCGGATCGGTTCATTAAAGATCCGAGTCAGGTCGTTGCAGTCGGCGATGTTGTCGATGTGCGGGTTGTGTCGGTGGACATCGATCGGGGGCGGATTCAACTGAGCATGAAATCTGTGAAATAAATGGATCATCGGAACTAAATTTAAATTGATTGCTCGTTCGTTCATTATAAATAAGAGGTACTGTATATGAGTTCTTTTCTTTGTTTCGGACATCAGGGAGCACCGGGCTATGCTCCGGAAAATACGCTGGCATCTTTTCAAAAAGCCATCGACCTCGGCGTTGACGGCGTCGAATTGGACATTTTCATCGTTGATGGCGATCTCGTGGTCATTCACGATTATCGTTTGGAAAGGTTGACAACAGGGACTGGGCTTGTCGAAGAAAAAACGTTCGATGAAATCCGATCTTTGGAGGTGAAAGGAGGCGGCAAAATTCCGTCACTGACCGAAGTGCTCAACCTCGTGAATCGTCGAACGAGCGTGAATATCGAAATAAAAAGTGAATGTACGGCGCCGTTGGTGGCAAATGTGATCAACGAGTATGTTCGCAAACATGGCTGGAAATATGAACAATTTCAGGTCTCTTCCTTCAATCATTATGAATTGAAAACAATAAAAGCGTTGGTTCCGGAAATTAAAACCGGCGCTTTGATCTTCGGTGTACCAATTGGCTGGGCAAAATTTGCCGCTGATTTGAATGTTTATTCAATCAACATTAGCATTGAATTTGTCAATGAAGAACTCATCGAAGATGCGCATCGCCGGGGAATCAAGGTTTTCGTTTTTACTGTCAATTTTCCGGATGATATTCAACGGATGATCGATCTTGGCGTGGACGGTGTTTTTACCGATTATCCAGACCGAGTCATCGAAATTCGATCGAACATAAACGTCATTCAGGAATCTGAAATATGAGTACTTTGGGAAATGTTTTATGGATTTTTCTCGGCGGTGGGATTTTTATCTTTCTGGGATATTTATGGGGCGGTGTTGTGTTGTGTGTGACGATCGTCGGTATTCCATTTGGGATTCAATGCATCAAATTATCGATTCTCGGACTCATGCCGTTTGGTGAAACAATCCGCTATAAACCATCTGCGCCGGGTTGCTTATCGACGATTATGAATTTGATCTGGTTCCTATCCGGTGGCATCTTGTTGACGCTTTTACACCTGATTTTTGCGTTGATATGCGCTGTGACGATCATCGGAATTCCCTTTGCAAAACAACATGTCAAATTATTGTCGCTGGCGCTCTCGCCATTCGGGAAGGAAGTTACGAGCATTTAATGAATGGTTCGAAATAGAAAGCGAATATGAATGAATCAACGCATGTGAAGTATTTCCAAGTATCGACGACAACATCAAGTCAGGAAAGCGCGGAACAAATAGCGCAAACATTGGTCGAAAAACGATTGGCAGCATGTGTTCAGATAATCGCGCCGGTTAAAAGTGTCTATCGCTGGAAAGGAAATATCGAGACCGCGCAGGAATGGTTATGTTTGATCAAAACCACCCGCGATTTGCTTAAACAGGTTTCAATGGCCATTCGGGCGATCCATCCGTATGAAACACCGGAGATTGTAGCCACGCCGATTATCGAGGGAAATCCGGATTATCTTCGCTGGATTCAGGATTCTGTTTGTTTAGATGTGGAAAAATAACGAGATGGAGCAAACTCTACGCTATGCAAGATTTCGAATGTTTTTCGTCTATTTTATCGTGGCACTTTCAGCCATAACTTTTCAATGTGAGGAAAACGTCCCGACTGATGAAATCAACTCGATGGGATTATCCGGTCGAAGTTATCTGGCAATTTCCGGAAATGCGATGCTGGATTCGATTTTCTCAGGAGATTTTTCCATTGAAATCTGGGTGCGAGCGGACACGTCGCTTCCCGATTCTCAGCGGGCAATTCTGATGATCGGCAACGAACTCGGCGGAACTGAAATTGGTTTTTTTCAGGGAGATTCGGATTCAAGCCGGATTAATTTTGTCGTTGACGAACAAACTCTGGGTGGTTTTCATCCGGCTTCACTGGATTGGCGGGAGAGAAATTTTCATCAAGTTTGTTTGACCCGGCAGGAAACTCAGGTTCGATTTTATTTTGATGGGCAAGAAATCGCTTCCTCTACATTGGCCGGACTCGATATCAATGTCGGTTTAAGTAATTTATTGATTGGAGGCGCTTACCGATCAGCGGGACGTAACGCAGGTGCGCGGAATTTTTGGACCGGATTGATAGATGAGATTCGGTTATGGGGCCGCTGTCTCAGTTCCGATGAAGTGCAGTTTCATCAAAATCATCCCGATAAACTGTATGAGCATTTCTCGGATAGTCTATCTGTACCGCCCGTCGGGATTTGGCGATTTAACGAATCGCACGATGATTATATTCCGGATGAGGCCGGCAATGGTAATTCTGCTTGGATTCGCGGCTTATCCAGTTCGGTTTATTGGAGTAGTTCAGGCTCTGAATAATCAATTCTGTTTTCTTCATTCCAAATAAATATTTGTCATGTGATTTACAGCAATATTATAGACAAGTGGATAAACTATTTTATTTATGGTTTTTTACCAGACTCTTTATCCCTAATTCTCACTACCCTCCAGTCCAGAGTGATTCCCCGTCACGCTGGACTCTTTTTACAACGACGCGGATCGTTTCAGAATTTATACCGCAACATCCACCGACGATGCGAACACCTTTTTGAATCCAGTTGAAAACCGTTTCGGCATAAGATTCCGATGTAAAAGTCGGATCGGTTTCCCAACCGGATTGAGGATTAAAAATACCGGCATTCGCATAAGCGCAAATCGGTGTCAGATGATGGCGACTGAGATTTTCAATGGCATGTGTAATGATCCGATGGTGCGTACAATTGATCGAAATTCCGATAGCGCCAAGTTTTAAAATCTCAGTCGCTGTTGGAGCCAGAATATCTCCGTTCCAGATTTGCCCGTCATGATTTAATATAAATGATACAATGACTGGCGATCGAGTGACGAGTGCGGCTTTTGTTGCCACGATGGCTTCCGTATAAGTATTCATCGTTTCGATGAGGATAAATCGACGCCCGCTTCACACAACCAACCGGCTTTTTCGTAATGTTCGTGAAATGCGGTAATCTGATCCAGAGCCAGATCGGGACGATAGCAATCTTCGAGTGGTGACATCGAACCGGCGATCCAGACTTTTCGATTAGGTTTACTATTTCGGATCGATTGCTTTACGAGATCGACCGCCTGAAAAGTTGCCTTTTTTGCATTGGTAGAATTAAAACCGGCTTTATGAAAAGTACGCGTGTCCGTGCGAAACGTGCAGGTCGTTAGAATATCAGCACCAGCGGCGATATAGTCTTCGTGGATTTTCAGAACCGCATCCGGATGTTCTAAAACCGATTGTGCCGACCATAAGGGTAGTTGGATCGGAAAGCCGCGATGCGCCAGTTCGGTTCCCATCGCTCCGTCAAGAATCAATGGCTTGTTATCTTGGAGTCGTTCGGGAAAATCCATCATGGATATCAAAATTGCAGGAAATTGTAACTGTCGATGTTCGGTAAGACTGGCTTGTCTGAATAGTCCATAACCGGTGATGTTCGCGCGAAAAACTTTTCCCGACTATTGTTCCAACGACCGCGCCGGTCACGACATCAGAGAAGTAATGTTTATTATCGTTGATGCGGCTGGAAGCGACGAACGTGGCCATGGCATACGCCGGGATTCCGACTTTTTTACCATAAATTTCATTCAGGCAAGCGGCGAGTGTGAATGAACCGCCTGTATGTCCTGATGGGAAAGAATGATAATTCGCGCCGTTCGGTCGCTGGCGATGTGAAGTTATTTTTAACAGTTCGATGATGGTGGCTTCGGTGATGACCGCTTCACCCAGCAGTTCGACATCGGAAAATGTCTGTTTAAAGGATTGGCCGTTCATAAATCCGGTCAAAGTGACCAAACCGGCGCCGCCGATATAGCCCCATCGACGCCCATAAAGATCGCCAATCTGCGAAATTTCGGATGAATATAATCCATGCTCGACGACGTAATCATGAACGGCATCGTCGAGTAGAAAGGCAACAGGAATTGCAATGGCTCCGGCTATGAGAAGATTTCGGTGAAACCGAACATCACCGATTCCTTTAAAACCATTCCAATAATGTGCCGGATACCACTTTACATAATCGGTCGACTGGCGCAACGGATCCGGCATTTCTGCGGGAAGAACGCTCGAAATCAAGAGACAGAATATAAAGGCGAATCCGATTCGTATTTTCATTATCGACCGAATTCTTTTGCAGCGTCCAACATGGCGATATAATTATCGTAAATGACATATTCCGGGATGCTGTTACCGGAACCGACGCAGTATCCACCGTTGTAAGCGGCGATTTCGATATTTTCTTTGACTTTTTGTCGAACTTCTTCGCCCGTCCCGCGGCTGAGAAGATCGACATCCACGTGGCCGATCAGGCATAGTCGGTCGCCAAAGCGCTGTTTGACTTCGGCGAGAATCATTGCCTTCGGTTCGATCGGATGCAGAGCATCGACGCCGGCGCCAATAATGTCTTCCATGATGGAAAAAAGCAATCCGTCGGTGTGATAAATCAGCGGTTTATTGGATTTTTTTGCCAGGTCGCCGATCTTTTTCAGCCACGGAAAGAAATATTGCCGGAGGATTGTCGGGGACATCATCAAACCGGAACTATAAGCAATATCATCGCTGTACCACATAACATCGACAGCATCGCTTTCAGCGAAATATTTGAACATGCTTAAAACGAGATTTCCGACTTTATCGAATAGAGCAGAAACCAAATCCGGATTGTCATAAAGGGCTAGCGAAAACTGCTCGAATCCCATCATCTCCCAGACCATCGTGAAAATGTCGCCGTACTGACCGATGACACCCATGCCTTCTGGAAGCAGGGCTCGAACCTGTTCGAATCGCGAATAATTGAAATCTTCATTTCGCGGGAACTGGTATTTTTCAAAACTTTCCCAATTGGAAATGAAGCCTTTTCCTTCGGTTGCCCAATTTCTCGTGACGGTTCCGTCTTCTTTAAGTTTGATATTTTCGGCGTCCTGTAAAAATAGTTTGCCGGGATTGAAATCGGCAATCGGTTGGAGTTTGATATAATCGTAGCCGGCTTGATGCCAGAAATCGACATCGTCTTTAAGTGAATGGATCGGCCGGCCCAGCAACCTTTCTTTCATGATTGGATGAACGCCGAGCTCGCAAACAGGTACATAATCGGCTTTCCCACGTTTGAGAGTTTTTTTAAACTGTTCAATATCCGGATTCATAAGGCCTCATGAATTTCTACGTTAAAAAAACCGGTGGCAATTTAACGGTTTTCACTTTCCGCCGCACTATTATTTTACATTTTCTCATTGTAAGTTACGCCGGTTTGTGAATAGAGGAAAATGATGACAATTTTAACAAAAATATCCGATGAACTGTTGAATGGAGACGCTGAAAAGATTGTATCTCAGATTGAAGAGGCATTAGATGAAGGTCTGTCGGTGAACGAAATCCTGAATGAAGGTTTGATCAAAGGAATGTCTGTTATCGGTACTCTGTTCAAGAATGGCGAAGTGTTCATCCCGGAAGTTCTGATTGCGGCGCGCGCCATGTCAAAAGGGATCGAACGGCTGGAACCGCTGATGTTAAAAAGCGGCATTCCTCCAAAAGGTAAAGTGATGATCGGAACGGTTCAGGACGACCTGCACGACATCGGTAAAAATTTAGTAGCGATCATGTTCAAAGGCGCTGGATTTGAAGTCATCGATCTTGGTGTTAACGTTTCCGCTGAAAAATTTGTTCAGGAAGCGCAGAAATATCAACCGGATGTAATTGGTCTTTCGGCGTTGTTGACTACGACGATGATGAATATGGAAAAGATCGTTCGATCACTGAAAGAGAACAACATTCCGTCGATTATTATTGTTGGCGGAGCGCCTGTTTCCGAAGAATATGCCAATTCGATCCACGCTGACTTCTTCGCGAAAAACGCCGTCGAAGGAGTGGAAAAAGTTATTACGGCGATGGCGTCCTGAAAAACTGAAAGCGATGCAAACATTTTTATGAACCGAGCCGTATTTTTAGATCGGGATGGTACTCTGAATGCCGACAGCCGGGATTATATAAAGAAACTCGACGAGTTTTATTTATTCCCGTTTACAATCGAGGCTTTGAAAATTCTCTCCCATTGCGGCTTTCGGTTGGTGATTATCACGAATCAGGCTTGTATCGCTAAAGGACTGACGACGGTTGAAAAAGTTCAGGAAATCCATGAATTCATCACATACGAATTCCAGAAAAACGGGATTACTCTTGACGGAATTTACTACTGTCCGCATCATCCGGACGCCGGATGCGACTGCCGGAAACCGAAAATAGCGAATTTGCTCAAAGCCGCGAAAATAAATGACATCGACCTCTCTGAATCGTGGTTTATCGGCGATTCGAAACAGGATATTGAGACGGGTGTGAATGCCGGATGTCACACCGTCCTTGTGAAGACCGGCGTACGTGAAACACTGGACGCGAAAAACTGGAATCCGCCGCCCGAATACATTACGGAAAATTTATTGACAGCGGCTCGACTGATCGAACAAATTAAAAAGGATAATTTGAAATGAAAATTGTAGTTTTAAAAGGCGGCGCCTCATCGGAACGGGAAGTTTCACTCAACAGTGGGACGAACATCGCAAACGCACTGAAAGAAAACGGCCACGATGTACTGTGTCTTGATACGGTTCTTCCCATCGAACAGATTAAAAGTCCCATGAAACCGACACTGAAAATGATCCGAAATGGCGATCGGAATCTGGCAACACTTTTAAGCACCCCCGAAGTTCAGTCGGCGAAATTTGTATTTAACGCACTTCATGGCGGAAGTGGTGAAAACGGCGCGATTCAGGCGATTTTACAGACGATGGGATTGAAATTCAACGGCTCAGGCGTCGAGGGATGCGCCATCACCATGGATAAGATCGTCTCGAAAGTTATATTTGAAAAACACGGGATTCCGACACCGGAATGGTTGTGTTTTCGGAACGACGAAAATCGTCAAAACGCTGAAATAATCGAAACAATTCTGGCAAAATTTCAACCACCGCTCGTCGTAAAACCCGCACATGAAGGTTCGACGGTTGGTTTGACGATCGTACGCGATGTTAAATCGCTGGATGCCGCACTAAAAGTTGCACGGAAGTTCAACGGTTCCATTCTCGTCGAAAAATTTATCGAAGGACGTGAACTGACGGTCGCCATTTTAGGTGATAAAGCCTTACCGATCGTCGAAATCTGCCCAAAACACGGCATTTACGACTACGAATGCAAATACATACATGGCATGAGCGAGTACCGAATGCCAGCAGAAGTCGAACCGATGCTGACGCGTCTAATTCAGGATTGGACGGTTGTTGCGTTCAAAGCGCTGAACTGCTCCGGTTACGGCAGAATGGATTTGCGGCTCAGCCTCGATCACAAACCTTATTTTCTGGAAATGAATTCACTGCCCGGCATGACTTCGACGAGTCTGGTTCCGAAAGCCGCGAAAACCGTTGGTATTTCATTCAACGAACTGCTAGAAAAAATCATCAAACTCGGACTCAGTAGATGAAAACCGATACCGACGAAAAAGTGATGATGAACTGCATAGAGTTGCTTAACGATTCTCTTCATTGGTACGCCGTTTACACTAAACCGCGCCACGAAAAGAAAATCGTTGAGTTGCTGACCGCCCGGGGAATCGAAAATTATCTTCCTTTGGTCAGCGGCATTCATGAATGGAGTGACCGGAAGCAAATAGTTCAAGAACCGCTCATTCGCGGCTATGTTTTCGTACGAATCTTGCTGAATCAGACGCTCTACGTTCGGGAAACATATGGCGTTGTCCATATCGTGACGTTCAAGAAACAATTCGCGACCATTCCGGATTTTCAGATTGATGCCCTGAAGCGAGTTCTCGCGTGTGGTGTCGAGTTATCTGCAAAAGATTATTTGCAGATTGGAAAAATGGTTGAGGTCACCGCCGGCCCGATGAAGGGCGTCATCGGGAAAATCCAGCGAATCGAAAACGAAGATAAATTTATTATCGCACTGGATGCCGTCCAGGCGGCATTCGAAGTTCAAGTAAATGCGGATTTATTGAAACCGGTTTCAGTGCAAAAAAAGAAGAAATTGTTCACTCTACCTTTGGGATTTCCGTCATGACGACACGTTTTTACAACACGCTATCGCGAAAAAAAGAGGATTTTAACACTATCGAACCGGGTGTTGTCCGAATGTACACATGCGGACCGACCGTCTATAATTATGCGCACATCGGTAATTTCCGCGCCTATATTTTTGAAGATCTGCTTCGCCGGTATTTCAGGTTCAAAGGCTACCGCGTTATACAAGTCATGAATATTACGGATATCGACGATAAGATCATTCGCGATTCGCAGAAGACGAGAAAACCGATTTCAGAATTTACCCAACCTTTTATCGAAGCGTTTTTTCAGGATCTGGATTCGCTCGGGATCGAACGCGCTGAGCATTATCCGGCGGCGACGGCGCACATTCCGGAAATGGTCAAATTGGTGAAAAAATTGTTGGCGAAAGGAGTTGCTTACAGAACGGAAGATGGTTCGATCTATTTTAAAGTTTCCGAGTTTCCGAAATATGGCCAGTTGGCATGTCTGAATGTCAAGGAGATGGTTCGCGGCAAACGTGTCGCATCCGACGAATATGAGAAGGAAGAAATCCGCGATTTTGCGCTTTGGAAAGGGTGGAAACCGGAAGACGGTGATGTTTTTTGGGAAACTGAAATAGGTAAAGGAAGACCCGGCTGGCATATCGAGTGTTCGGCGATGAGTTCCAAATATCTCGGTACACATTTCGACGTGCACACCGGCGGCGTCGATAATATTTTTCCGCATCATGAAAATGAAATCGCGCAAAGTGAAGCCGCATCGGGCGAAAAATTCGTCAATTTTTGGCTTCACTGCGAACATCTACTTGTCGATGGCGAAAAGATGAGCAAGTCGCTCGGAAACTTTATTTTTCTCCGGCAGCTGCTCGAAAAAGGCGTCGATCCAACGACGATCCGGCTGACGCTTCTCACTACACATTACCGGCAGAAACTGAATTTCACCGAAGAAAAACTTGACATGTCGGCCAAGATGATTACCCGTCTGAGAGATTTTAAAAAATCTTTAAACAGTGATCTGACTAACGGCGTGGAACAACATTCGAAAATCGTTACCGATGCGCGTCAGGATTTTGAATCGGCGCTGGATGACGATCTGAATATTTCCGAAGCGCTGGCAGTAATATTTACACTGATGCACGAGGTCAATAACTTTCGCCGGGAATCATCGCTATCGCAAGCCGACGCGAAACAGATCGAACAGTTCCTAGCGACAATAGACGACGTTCTGAACATCTTTTCATCGAAATCAGAGAGCCTGACCGAAGAAGAACAGGCGCTTCTGAATCAACGGACAGCCGCCCGGAAAAATCGCGATTGGAAGGAATCCGACCGGCTGAGAATGCTTTTATCGGAAAAAGGGATCGTTGTGGAAGACACGCCTAAAGGTGCCATCTGGAAGCGGAAACTTTCGACATAAAATTAAGCGGAAAATCTTTTCCGCAGGACTAACCGACAAGAAAAAATATCCACTTTTTCTGCGATTTTAATAATCGGTTCAAGCGGAAAAAAGACTTAGTCTCTTTGTGCCTGAGTGATTAAATTGCCACCCGCTATGGAGAATGTATGTATCAAAATTTGTTAATCGTAGAGTCGCCATCCAAGGCGAAAACAATAAAGAAATTCCTCGGAAAAGATTATCAGGTCTTGGCTTCCGTTGGACATATTCGCGACTTGCCTGAGAAGGAATTCGGCATCGATATTGCCGCCAATTTCAAGCCGAAATATGTCACCATTCAAGGCAAGACGAAAGTCATTCAACAATTGCGTGCAGCCGCTAAAGATTCCGGTCATATTCTGCTCGCTCCCGATCCGGATAGGGAGGGTGAAGCGATTGCCTGGCATATTGCCGCGGCGCTGAATGTGGATGATCATGAAGTTCAGCGAGTACTGTTCAACGAGATCACACCAAGCGGCATTCATTACGGTCTGGCGCATCCGCGTAAAATCGACATGAGCCTTGTCAATGCTCAGCAGGCGCGCCGGATTTTGGATCGTATCGTTGGATATCAGGTCAGCCCGTTTTTGTGGAAAACATTATATCGCGGCCTCAGCGCCGGGCGTGTGCAATCGGTTGCCGTTCGGATCATTTGCGAGCGTGAAGAGGAAATCCTGAATTTTATTCCCCGAGAGTTTTGGGATATTTCAGCCGATTTTGTCACGCAAGAAAATGAAAAGTTTGCAGCGAAATGTGTGAAAATCGGCGGGAAGACGACCAACATTTCCGATGGAAAAACGACGGCTGAACATTTGGAGAAAATCCGTCAAGCAGTTTATTCAATAAAATCCGTAACTGAAAAGAAGGTAGAGAAATCGCCGTCGCCGCCATTCACAACGAGCACGCTTCAGCAGGAGGCAACCCGCAAATTTCGATTCGGTTCGACAAAAACGATGAAAATTGCCCAGCAACTTTATGAAGGTGTTGAAATCAACGGAGTACCCGTCGGATTGATCACTTACATGCGAACCGATTCGGTGAGAATTTCGAAAGATGCAGTAGGCGGCATCCGTGAGTATATTTCGACGCGATATGGCGCCGAGTACTTACCTGTCAACGCGCGTTTTTATAAAACAAAGAAAAAGAATGTTCAGGATGCTCACGAAGGCATTCGACCGACGCATTTCAATTTGTCGCCGGAGGCCATCGCCGACAGTCTGACGCCCGACCAGAAAAAAGTTTATACGATGATCTGGAACCGGTTTACCGCCTGCCAGATGGCGAACGCGGTTTACGACCAGAAAGTCATCGACGTCGAAGGCGACAAATATCTCTTCCGCGCGATCGGCAACGACCTGATTTTCGACGGCTACCTGCACGTTTGGCGCGAAGACAAGGAAGAAGAAGAGAAAAAAAATCCACTGCCGCTGAAGATCAAAAACAACGATCCGGTTCGCCTGACCGATGTGAAATCCGAGCAGAAATTTACCGAACCGCCCAAACGATTTACCGAAGGCACACTGATCAAGGAATTGGATAATCTCGGTATCGGGCGACCCAGCACATACGCGACGATCGTCTCGACCATTTTGCTGAGAAAATACGTTGAACAGAAAACCGGTTTGTTGTTTCCGACCGATCTAGGTAAAACGGTTAACGAAATCCTTGTGACCGGAATGCCGGAGATTTTCAACGTTAAATTCACGGTTGAGATGGAAGAAAATCTCGATAAAGTCGAATCGAATTCCAAAGACTGGCTGGATGTAATGCGTGAATTCTACGCGCCGTTCAAGAAATCGCTGGAACGGCTCGACCTCAACCGGAAAGACATTAAAAGCAATCTTCAGGAAGAATCGAATGAGAAGTGCGAACTCTGCGGATCGCCGATGGTCATCAAATGGAGCCGGAACGGCAAATTTCTGGCCTGTTCCGCTTTTCCAAAATGCAAGAACGCAAAGCCGCTAAACCGCGTCGAACCGGAAGTTCCGTACGAAGAAAAAAAATGTCCGAAATGCGGAAGTCCAATGACGGTACGCGACGGCAGATTTGGAAAATTTTGGGCTTGCACTGCCTATCCGAAATGTAAAACGACTTTACCATTTTCATTGAACATACCCTGTCCCGAACCGGATTGTGGTGGCGAGATCGTTCAGAAACGTACGAAAAAGGGAAAAACGTTTTACGGATGCAACCGTTATCCGGACTGCAAATTTGCGACATGGAACGAACCGATCAAAAAAACCTGTCCGGGTTGTGAATATCCGCTTCTCGAGAAAAAAGAGACAAAGGACAAGAAGACGGTGATTTTCTGTCCCAAATGTAAAACTGAATATGATGAGATTTGAAGCATAAAGGAACGAAATGGCCAAAGCAGAAAAGAATGAGTTGATGGAAAAATTGTTTTCTCTTTGTAAGCGGAGAGGATTTATTTTTCAATCGAGCGAGATTTACGGCGGAATCACTAGTTGCTGGGATTACGGTCCGCTGGGCGTCGAACTCAAGCGTCATGTAAAAGACCTTTGGTGGCAAGAAAATATTACCAGCAGAGAAGATGTTGTCGGGATGGACGCGAGCATTTTGATGCATCCGAAAGTTTGGGAAGCGTCAGGACATGTGGAAAATTTTCACGATCCGCTCATCGACTGTAAAAAGTGCAGGGCGCGTTTTCGGGAAGACAAGGCTCTACATTATTTCAAATGTGAAAAATGTGATTTTCATTTCCGCGTAAATGGCGGTTTGATCGAGGTAAAAGACGAATTCCGGACTTTTTTTAAAGACGATTTGTACGCCAATGAACCGGAATCTTACAAGAAATCAAATTGCCCGAAATGCGGAACTGCTGGGAGCATTTTTCTGGAAAAGATGGCTTGCCCGACCTGCGGCGCCGCCGAACTTTCTCCGGCAAGACAATTCAATCTGATGTTCAAGACGCATTTCGGTCCGTCGGAAGATTCCGCCGCCGAAGTCTATCTACGACCGGAAACCGCACAGGGAATTTTCGTCAATTTCGACAATGTTGTCAATACGACACGCCTTAAACTACCGTTTGGGATCGGTCAGATCGGGAAGGCATTCCGGAACGAGATCACGACGGGAAACTTCATCTTCCGCTCGCGCGAATTCGAACAGATGGAACTTGAATATTTTGTCAAACCGGATGAGAGCCAGAAATGGCACGAATACTGGGTTGAACAACGATTTCAATGGTACCAGAAACTCGGCGTTAAGCGCGAGAATCTGAGACTCAGGGCGCATGCGAAGGAAGAGTTGGCGCATTACGCGCGGGCTTGCACCGATGTCGAGTATAAATTTCCATTCGGCTGGTCGGAATTGGAAGGCATCGCCGACCGGCAGACATTCGATCTGGATTCGCATATCAAGGCGAGTGGTAAAAAAATGTCTTATTTTGAAACCGAAACGAACACGCACATCGTTCCGGCGGTCGTCGAAAGTTCAGCGGGAGTCGATCGTTCGATCCTGACGGTTCTTTCCGATGCATACTGGGAAGATGAGGAACACGACCGCATCGTTCTGAAACTCGATCCGAAATTAGCGCCGATCAAGGTTGCCATTCTACCCCTGGTGAACAAAGATGGAATGCCGGAAATCGCTATGGCAATTTTTTCGGACGTGAAAAAGCAGATGGCGGCATTCTACGATCAAACCGGTTCTATCGGCAGGCGCTATCGCCGACAAGACGAAGCCGGCACGCCGTTTGGTGTTACCGTTGATTCGCAGACTTTAGAGGATGGAACAGTGACTCTGCGAGATCGCGATTCGTTAGAACAGATCCGAATTCCCAAAGATAACGTTGCAAACATTTTAAGAAAAAAATTGCACGAATAAATCGTTTAGTCAAAAAACTACGAGACGGCAATCAATCTGGAAATAAACGGGCTGCAGACAAGTTCGTCGTTGAGTATTTTAACGGGAATAAAACCTTGTTTGACAAACAAAGTTTTTTAACTTTTAACGATATTTGAATGGGATAAATACAATATTAGTGAAGAAGATTTCCCGTCTATAAGCGCGGTGAAAAAGGAAGAAAGAAACAATGAAAGTTATGCGAACGAAGTCAATTCATATTTTATTAACGCTCGGATTTCTGGCGACTCGGATTTTTGCGATCGACGAATCGAAAGTCCGGGAGTTTACTTTGAACAACGGTTTGAAAGTCATCACCTATGAAATGCATTCGGCGCCGTTAATCTATTCACACTTAACCTATAATGTCGGATCGAAGTATGAGTCGTTCGGGCAAACGGGAATTTCACATATTGTCGAACACATGATGTTCAAAGGAACCAAACGATTCCAAAAAGGAAGTATAGCGGAACTGATCTCGGCAAATGGCGGAATTTTCAACGCCTATACCGCTAATGATGTGACAGTCTATTATGAATTGCTCCCGAAAAACAAGATCGATCTGGCCTTTGATATCGAATCCGAACGGATGTTCAAATGTGATTTTAATGCCAAAGAATTCAAATCAGAAATCAATGTTATTTCCGAAGAACGCCGGATGCGGACTGAAAATAGTTACAGCGGTTTGCGGCGCGAAGAAGTGAATACGCTGGTCTACAAACGACATCCGTACCGGAATCCTGTCATCGGTTGGATGACTGATATTCAGAGCATCACGCGCGATCAGGCTTACGCTTATTATCGGAAATATTATACGCCGAACAATGCAACGTTAGTCCTCGCAGGCGATTTCGATACAAAGGAAATCATGCAGAAAGTGGAAAAATATTATGGCCGGGTTCCGAAGGGAGAGGTACTTGAAATGCCGAATTTTTCCGATGTTGCTAAAACCGGAAAGAAGATTTTAGAGTTCAGGCATCGGGATATTTTAAATCCCGAAATCCAAATGTTATTTTCTGCGCCGACACGCTTTCAAGAAGATGGCGCCGCCCTGTATGTCATGGGAAGCATTTTATCCAGTCGAAGCGCCACGTCGCGCCTGCACAAACGGTTGGTGCGGAATAACCGCATCAGCGAATCGGTCGGTGGCGGATTGGCGTTTATGAAAGATCCGGCAACCTTTAATATCATTGCCTCTGTACTGGAACCGGCAACGGTTGAACAGGTCGAAGCGGCGATCTGGGATGAAATCGACAGCGTTAAAAATTACCCTGTAGCCGATGTTGACCTCGAAAAAATCAAAAATAAACTCAACTTCACGGAATTGACGGAAAATCAATACGCTGACCAGATTGGCGGAAGTATCGGCACTTACGATAATTATATCGGATGGAAGTATATCAATAAATGGCCGCAAATGGTCAAATCCGTGACCAAAGACGACATCATGAGGGTGGCTAAAAAATACTTTGTTAAGGAAAATGTTATAGTTTGCTATTCATATCCCGATTCGATGAAGAAAGGTCGGAAATTAGTTAAAGATCTCAGAGATGAAACTCCGTCCGATTTCGATGAAGAATCCGAAGAGTCGAATATGCCAATGGATACGATCCGGACAATGCCCGCAAAGGAACTCGGACTTTTCGGGCGTTTGTTTAGTCGGGAAGAAAAAGATGTCAACGCGCTCTATTTTCCAAAGGTTGATGAGGTGATTTCGCCTTATCCGATCAAACCGTTAGTCGATTCGTTGAAATTGGCAAACGGCGTTACCGTTTATCTGATCGAAAACCACGATTATCCAACAATTTGCCTTTTAGGCGTGATCCAAACAGGGAGACTTGAAGAAGAAGCGCAGAAACCCGGCATCGATCAATTTACGGGGGGCATGTTGATGAGAGGCGCTGAAGGTAGAAGTTTTAGCGAAATGCTGGAAGAGCGCTCGTTCACGCCGTATCAACTGGATATCAGCCAGAGCTGGAGCCAGATCGTTTTTCAGGGATATTCGCTGATGAAAGATTCGGATAAAATGTTGAATGCGCTGAATGCCATTATCACCAAACCCGATTTTCCGCAGGAAGAAATGGAGAAAGTGCGTCCGCTTCTGATTTCCAGCGCGAAAAAGTTCAAACAAACCGAAACGATGAAGGCTTTTTACGCGATGTTCGAAAAGGTGTTTGAGGGACATCAATACGCTCTTCCGTATGCTGGCGACATCGAGGTTTTTCAGACGCTGAAGCGTGAAGATATGGTTAATTTCTACAATAAATATTACAGCCCGGACCGAATGAAATTAGTCGTGATCGGCAATTTTTCCAAAAACTGGGTCAAAGAAAAATTAAATGCAACCTTCGGATCGTGGGTGCGCAAATCCACCGATCCAATGCTCTCTTTTACAAAAATCAAACCGCTGAAAGGCAAAACGGTTTATGTCTTTTCCAATCCGGATTACAAACAATGCCGGATCGATATTGGTTTCAATCCGAACGAAGGCGGCATCACGAACGACGATCCCGATTTAGACGCGCTCTCCGTTCTGGAATATATTCTATGCGGATCGTCGCTGACATCGCGGATGGGAATCGAACTGCGCGACAAACAGGGCCTGGCGTATGGAATTAAAAGCAATCTTTGGATTCGCGAACATGGCGGTTATTGGAACATCCGGACGGAACTGGATCAGGCTAATGTAATCCGGATGCTCCGTGGGATTTTCAAAGAGATCGAGAAGATTCAAAAATATGGCATAACTGACGAGGAATTGTACAAAGCGAAATCCCGGAAAATTGCCTTGTTATCGTATCAGACGCGGACAGCCGACGATCAGGGTGGCGTCATTTTCGATGCCGTGCGCAATGATCGACCGCTCGATTATTTCGACAAGAAACGTGACCGCATTTTAACTGTCACAAAAGAAGATGTCCAGCGAGCCGCATTGAAATTCCTTGATACGAATAATTACGTAATTAGCGTTTCAGGAAATCTGGATGAAAAAGCCTTAGACGAATTCAAATAGGAAATTTTATTGAAAGTTCGACGCATGGAGAAGGGTGGAGCCAGATGAAAAGAATCGTTGTGGCGCTATGCTTGATAACCGTGTTATTGCCGTCGGTTAGCCTGGCATCGGAAATTTTCGGAAAAGTACAGGATCATATGGAACGTACCGACATCGACGGTGCGCTGATCATCCTGCTAAAAAGAAATGACGAGAAATTCTCCAAAACGGTCGTCAGTGGAAAAGACGGGACGTTTGTCTTTCGGGACGTCAATCCCGGCACTTACAATATCGAAGTCGTCAAATCGGGATATTTTAAAAATGTCGTCTTTGATCTGAAAGTCGATAAAGATCGATCGTTCAACGTTACCGTCCGCTTGCTTAAACAGGATGGAAAGGGCGGAAGCGAATATTGTTTCATGCTGGGCGGCATTGAAGTGCAGTCGATCCAGAAATCGCTCCTGCCGGAAGAATTGACGACCACGCGCAAGATCGACACCGGCGAAATCGATCACATGCAGGCGACGAGCCTCGGCGATGTCCTTTCGCTGGTTCCCGGCGTTGATAAATCTCAAAATCCCGGCCTGTCAAAAGCATCGCAGATCGGGATTCGTTCGGTTACGACGGGCGGTGGTGTTTTAGACCAGATCGAATCATACGGAACGGCGATTGTCGTGGACGGTAATCAAATTTCGACGACCTCAAATGCTTCATCTATAGGTGGGACTGCCATGCTATTCGGCGCCAATGGAACGGCCGGACTGGATTTGCGGACGATCCCTTCCGAAAATATCAAATCGGTCGAAGTCATTACCGGTATTCCGTCCGTCGAATACGGCAATTTCGCCAGCGGTGTTATCAAGGTTGAAACGAAAAGCGGTAAGATCGCTCCTAAACTGAACGCGAAGATCAATCCGGACACAAAATCGGCAAGTTTTACGCATGGCTTCGACATTGGCAAGGCGATCCTCGACTATCATCTGAATTACGCCTATAGCGAGCGCGATCTGCGGAAAGTCGGTGATGAATATCAGCGTTTTTTCGTAAGTGGAAACCTGACGCGGAAATTTCTTGATGATAAATTAGAGACCAAACTGAGTTCGAGTTTTACAAAAATACTCGATGATGAAAAGCCGACCGACATCGATCAAATGCTGAAATACAACCACGGTTACCTGGCGACCGGCAATTTTTCCTTCGATTATGAACGGAATATGAATGACCGGATCAAAGGATACATCGGCGTGAATCTGAACCGGAAAAAATCGTATCGCAGTAAATGGGTGGCTGAATCGTTCATGTGGCAAATGGATACGACGATGACCGACACGATAATTGTCTCGCCGGGTGACACGTCGTTTGTGCCGTTCGATACTTCCATCACGAAAATCGATCCTGGTTATACCGGTAAAATGAAGGAAATCGGTAAAGAATGGCAATTGAGTGCTCGTCTACAGAGACGCCAAAATTTAAATGTCCTGAAAACTGAACATGAAATATTTTCCGGTATCGAGGCAAATTTTGAGAAGAATACTGGACCCGGCCTGATCATCGATTCAGTAAAAAGTTATTATGGTCAATCTTCATCGAGACGATCCTATTCCTTTGATGATTTTCCGGATTTGCCATCGCTGGCGATTTATATTGAAGATGAAATCACGGGAAAACTTTTGGGACGAAAGTATATCGCGATGCTGGGAATCCGGTATGACGCTTTTTCACCGACCGGTTTTAATTTTTCGCGGATATTGAAAGATAAAGCGTTTCTAAAGACGGAACACGGTGATTTTCTCAGTCCGCGCATCAATCTGCAATATATTCTGTCGGACGATATCAAGATCCGCATGGGCGTTGGTAGAAGCGCCAAAGCCGTTTCGCTTGGCTACATCTACATGCCGGCGGCCTATTATAAATACAGATCGGACAATCTGGTCATCGAAGAGGAACAAATCCAATACAATCCTGATTTGCAAGCCTATTCGATCGATAAATATGAAGCGTCGGTCGATTGGAAATTAGGCGAAGCACTTGGTTTTTCTCTGACCGGTTATTATCAGTCATCGGACGATATGCCAACGACAATGATCTATCCTTGGGGATATTTCCTGAATCCGGATACAATCACTTCCGCCGAGTGGAAAAAGTACGAAAACTGTGGTTGGAGCCGTTCCAATGGTTTGGAATTTACGCTCCGGACTAAACGGTTCAGCAATTTCCAGTATCGGATGGGCATCACCTACCGATTTAACAAGGGCGGGCGTTCCGGATTATGGTACCACGCAACAGCGGATACAAGTTGGGAAGATATTTGGTATAAATACTTTTCGGATTGGAGCGAAAAAGTCATCCTCGATTATCAGATCAATTATATCAGCAACCGGTTGGGCGTGTGGATGACGCTGGATGTTCAGCATATTCCGCTTGAACATCATAAGAATATGTACCACAGCAACTCGATAGAAAAGACAATCGACGGGAAGACATATTTGTTCTATCAGGAAATGACGTATTATTATGAGCGATATTTGGACGATTCCGGCGGCCGATGGTTGATGAATTTCCGGATCACGAAGTCGTTGAGCCAGACGACCGAAGTATCGCTCTTCGTCAATAATATATTTGATAACCGGGCGCCATATAAATCCTGGAGCGGATTAATTTCAGAACTCAATCCCACGATTTTTTATGGATTGGAGGTGAGTGCGCAATGGTAAAGAAACTTTCAGTCTATCTTGGTATTATGTTCGCATTTTCCGCCTGCTTTCGCGAAGCACCTTCTATGTATGACGGGACGATGAATGTCACTCTTCACATGGTATTTCAGGACAGCACGCTCGGTTATAATCTGGCTCTCTCTGACGTCAAAGTGGCGATCAAGACGGGCAGTTACGATCTCACATCGTTCACGGGAACGACTGATTCGACCGGAAAGGTAGTCTTTGAAAACATCCCGTGGGCGGTTTATGATGTCGATTTCAAAGAAAAAGTCAAACTACCATATCTCGATAGTGCCGGTGTGGCCATTCCGGATTCATTTGTATTTTTAACTTTGGTGGACACCTCCGTCATTTATTCTCCTGATAGTCTTGGTAATGTTACAGATACGGTATTTACTATATCAGGAATGCCATCAACCGGATTGAAAATCAACGAAATTTATTACACAGGACCGGTGAACCGTTCGAACTGGTTTTACGACCAATATGTCGAGCTCTATAATTCATCTGACGAGGTGAAATATCTCGATGGTATGCTGATTTGTCGGGTCTATCACATGCTGGATCGTGTTACGTACGCCTTTCAGTTTCCCGGACAACCGATCACTGGAATAGAATATCCGGTTCAGCCGGGCGAATTTATCGTCGTTGCAACAGACGCTTTCGATCATCGGCAGACCATTCCGACAAGCATCGACCTGTCGCATGCGGATTGGGAATTTGTCAATGCGGCCGATGTCAGTGATTATGACAATCCTCTCGTTCCGAATCTGAGCAATATTGTTACCGGCAAGAACACCGATTTTTATATCAATTTATCGTCTAATATCATTGTCCTCGCAGATGGAAGCGATGCGAATGTGATGGATCAACTCGATATTAACACGGTTGTTGACTGTGTTGAGTATAGTTCAATGTCGGATCATATCAAGGACATCGATAAAATATTAGACCGTGGCTGGGCGGGAATCGGCAACCAGCGATATTCCGGTCAGTCGGTGGAGCGCATCTTGCCGGGGTTCGATACCAACAACTCTTTCAACGATTTCGTCATTACCAAGCCGCCGACGCCCGGCTGGCAACATTGAGAGGGGAGGAAAGCATGAGAAAAACAATAATCTCCCTGATAATTTTGATTGTCCTCGGAACGATGGTTTTTGCATTCGAAAATCCGTCTTTTCCGCCATTCCAGTCGATGAATCTTTTTGGCCGATATTCGACAAGCCTGTATGATTTTTCGACAAATCCAGCCTTTTTCAAAAATACATACACCGAGGATTTTGTCTATTATCGCGCTTCCGCAGACGAATATCTTAACCAATTCCGCCGCGCCTACGATCCGAAACGCCAGCAGGATTATGAAATCAGTTTTTTAAGCGTCAAGCAAATCAGTGAGAAAGTTTCGCTGGCTTCGTCCATTCAATATAACCGAACATACATTTGGGACCTTTCGCGATCTTTGGAGAAGAATTTTTACTCCGAATACTTTTCTTACGTCGATACAACGACCGGAGCGACGGTCTTTAGCGGACCTCAAATTCGCTTTCTCTATAATTATGCTCCAACGAAAAGGATATTGCTCGGTTTCGACATCCATTACGGAGTCGAACAGGGATTGAAAGACGTTTACACGCAGTGCGAGACGATCGCACGCAATTCGGAAATTCGTGGTGGAATCGGTTATGTTTCGCGCGACCAGAAAACAAGCGTCGGTATTTCCGGTGGTTATCAAAATGCGCAACGGAAATACGAAGCCGTCAAAGAAGCACAGGACGCATTCGTCAGGACCTACTTCGGATATTTTGTAACCAAGAGTGAGAATCCACGCTCGACGAACCGAAAGAACGACAATCAGGAAGGGTACGAAATCGCCACCCAGATCGAGCATCGGGACGTTTTTGTGCGCGGCTTAAACCTACAGGTACTTGCTGGTTGGGGCGAAAAATCGGAATTTGTGAGCATCGGGAGCGTGACACAACCCAAATCGCTTGGATACTGCCTGCGGAGCGGCAGGCGGCTAACCGGTCGGTTTGTTTATCTGTCGCCTAATCAAAAAGTCGGAGCGCATCTTTTTTTGGAAAATGCACATTTCGTCGATTGGGGAGAGGCAGAAGAATTCCATGTCCGGTTTATGGACAATGAACAAATTTCCAATCAAGTTGAAATAGCAGGTGAGATGCGTCCGATTAAATGGTTTTTCTCACAAATCGGTGGCGCCCTCGAGCGGATTTCTGACGATTACCGGGAATACAACAGCGACTTTCGCTATCGGAAAAATCGCCGAAACATCTCGGGATTTGTAGAATTACAGGCACGGTTCAATCCTGTTTTATGTGGTCGTATCCGTGCGACGTTGAGCGACGAAGAACCGTATTTTTATTGGAATACGGATAAACTCAAGACGACGCGGATCGTCGGAAGCGTCGAAAGGTTATTCACGTTCGGGATAATCGGATTGGACGTCAACTTCGAAAAGCTACAGCCGGATGACGTGACTGATGTCAATTATTTGTTTGGAGCCGCAGTCAATTACAGAAAATAGAAACAGGGAGCCGATAAAAAAACTTGATGGGCTGGGAAAAATTGTTTATACTCTAAGGGCGAGTACTTGATATTGTCTGTAAAAAGAATTGACATGATAGTAGGTTTTCTTAACAACAACTTTCAAGGAGGTTATATGAAAAAAATGTTAATGTGTTTGTTGACGATTGCTCTTCTTTCGACTTTTGCTTTTCCAGCCGCCGGTTGGAATACCGTCAAGGTTGCATCAACTGACATATTTGTCACAAAGACATCTTTTATTGATGCCAACACTGGTTGGATCGTCTACAGTACGACTTATCCGACTAAACAGATGGGTTTGGTTCAAAAAACGAGTAACGGCGGAACGAATTGGACCACAGTTCGTCCAGCTGAAGCGGCGAGTGTTGACATTTCCTGGAATGACATGGAATTCATCGATGCCAACGTCGGCTATGCCTGCGGGAAACGCGGTGTAATTTACAAGACAATCAATGGTGGCGCGGATTGGACAATGGTTGGAGACACCGTTTCTTACAAAGTCGATTTGTACGATCTGGATGTTGTCAATGCCGATGTCGTTTATATTGCAGGGAAAAACAACACCTTGTTGAAAACGACCAATGGTGCCACTTTCACCAAACTCAGTTATAACTTCGATGGCGATTTTACCAACACAGATACCACCAGGGACGACTTAGACGGTGGTATTGCCTTTTTTAATGAAAACAGAGGCGTTGTAGCTGTGGATTTCACTAAAGAAGCCACGATATGGTGGACTGAGGATGGGGGTGCAACCTGGCATCCAGTAAAAATTGCGGCTGTTTTTCCGACAGGATCGATCTCCTACCGGGTTTATGATGTTGCAGTCGGGGGTGACTCTACCGTTGCTCTTGCAGGCTATCATCATGCCTGCCTGATTTCGACTAATGGTGGAAGAACATTCACCACAAAAAGTCCCTATAATATTGGTTATGTTTATTCCGAATACTCGGAAGTCATTGACAACAATACGATTATTACCGGTGGTGGTTCGGACAATCTTATTATGAAAACGACCAATGCAGGCGCTAATTGGGATACTCTTAATGTCGGTACCGGTCAAACTTTTGCCTCGGCAGATTTTATAAATGCTAATACCGGTTTTTTGTTCTGCGATGCTAAACAATGGTTCAAGACGGTTGACGGTGGCGTAAACTGGACCAGTTTAAATACGTGGCCTGGTATCGGCTTCTGGGGTTTGGCGTTTCCGACGACGGACAAAATCGTATTGACCGCATCAAGCGGCGGCGAAATGACCATCAGCAGTAATGGTGGAACGACTTGGACTTATCCAAGTAATTTAAAGACAAAGGTCGATACTGACCTTTTTGAATGTGAATTCATTAGCGCTACTAACGGTTTAATGGGTGGCACTACCGGCAACCTGTTAAAAACTACCGATGGCGCGGCCACTCTGGCTCTGGTCGGCAACCCGATGTATGACGGTGGCAAAGCTATCAATGCCATTCATTATCTGAATGCTGACACGGTTTTCGCCGGAGGCGGTAGCGGTAATCTGATACATAGTTATGACGGCGGCGCCACATGGATTGCAGGTACTGCTGGTGCGAAGACGATTTATGATATATGGACGCTCGCAGGAAATCAAGTTGTTGCAGTTGCCGGAACCGGTGAATATTATAACTCGACGGATGCTGCGATTTTTACGAAAGTTGGTGCTGTTACCGGCACGCCGAACTTACGGGCTGTCGAATTCCGGAACGGCGTCGGAATCATTCCTGCGGCGGCTGGTAAAATCTTCAGAACGACTGCATGGAATACGCTACCGACACTGGTTTATACCGCGACGAACAATGCTGAACTTTACGATGTAGAGTTTATTGATGATAACACAGTTTTTATCGTTGGTCAGTATGGAACAATTCTAAAATCGGTTGATGCCGGTTTGAACTGGACTGTTGAGACGAGCCCGACGACCGAAGTGCTTCAAAAAGTGCGTTTCAATAACGGCAAACTTTGGGCAGTTGGCCAGAATGGAACCATTTTAATGAATCCGGTCGGCGCACTGGCCGGTGAATATTATATTCCTAAAGGCACGCATGAAAAAGGTTTCGCCACATTAGGCGCGGCTGTTACAGCGCTGAATTTAGGGGGAACTCAAGGTGCGGTCAACCTGCTGTTGGATGCGGACACATTAAGGGAAGCAAGTTTTACTTTTAATGCACCTTTGTCGGCGGATAACAATGTGGTTATCAAACCCGCCGCCGGTCGCAATGTTTGCCTAATCGTTACTGGCGGTACGAGCATGGGTAACGGAGTGCAAATGGTTGGTTTCAGCACAGGCTATGTAACCTTTGACGGCAGCAACAACGGTACCGACAGCCGTAATCTTACGGTTACAACAGAACAAGTTACTCCAACGGTCGATGTTCCATTTGGGCTAAACCTTGGCACCGCTGATACTGTTGTTCTGAAGAACCTCATTATTAAAAATATCGTCGCCGGACAGACTAATTTTAGATATGGTGCTGTCATTAATGATAAAAATGGTGTATATGGTTTCAGGGTGGAAAATTGCCAGATTGGGACTGTAGAACGCCCCGTACGGCGTGACGGTCTCGCTCCTTGGGGTGCAACTTCTGCCAACCAATTCGCTATCATTAATAATGAGATCTATTGCGGAACACGCGGTATAGCGACTTTGTACCTAGTTGATTCTGAAATAACAGGAAATACAATCAACCTGATGCCGACCACGGCCGTAAATACAAATAATTATATTCACGGCATTTATATTACCGGAGCTTCAGGTACTACAATTATCCATGATAATACGATCAACAACCTTGAAAAAGCAAATGTATCAGGCACGTATCTCATGGGTATTGCCTTTGCCGGAAATGAGTATGCTACAAAAGATATTATTAGTGTTGTTAATAACATGGTTAATGTCGGTGCAGCAGATGAAGTTGGCAGCACTTACGGTATCGGTTTACGTTCAGCCGGTAATATGGGAAATTTGAAAGTTTACCATAATACGATTGTGATCAATAATAATGCTTCCACACTCAAGAGCTGCGCAGTTGGTAACCATACCAATGGCACCGGCCCGGTTAATATTGATTTGAAGAACAATATTATCATTATCAATCATACTGGTAATACTACATCATCTGCGATCGGGTTGGTTCCCACTACGTCCATCCTGACGTCTGATTACAACCTGCTCGTTTCCAATCAGAATTTTGTGAATTATCAGGGTACCAACTACGCTGATCTGGTAACATGGCAGGCAACGGCACAGGATGCACATTCTGTCTCGAAAGCAGTGGAATTCACTGGCACGAGCGACCTTCATCTGGCGGGCGCCTCTATTGGTGATGATGAATTGGGTGCTCCGGCGATTGAAGGGATTACGACAGATATCGATGGCGATGCGCGTCATGCATTCGCATATAAAGGTGCTGACGAAGCTTCCATTGAACTGTTTCCGCCTGAAGTTTCCGTTACTCTTTTAGCGAACACGGCGGGCGTCCCGGACACGATGCAGACGTACAGCACGGTGCAGATACGCGGATCGTGGCCGTTCACGTGGGACAACACGAGTCAGGGTGTCATGACGAGCATTGGTGGCGACTACTGGTCGTACACTTATAATATACCGCGGGACAGTTTGCAGAAGAACTTTGAATACAAGTTTTGCACATTCCCGGTAGATTTGGCGCGATTGACATCAGAGATGAACGGATGGGAATCGGCGAACAACCGTGTATTGGATATGAAGGCGTTTGCGGGAACCGACACGACCCTTCCGTTGCAGTATGTAGATGGTTGGAAATCAGGCGGCGAGTATTCGCAGTTTGACAAGCCGTTTACGACGACGGATTCGATTGACGTATATGTTCGGGTCGATGCGGAAGCATTGATCAAAGCACAGGCGTTTGATCCGACAACGGAGAAGATCGGCTTACGCGGCTCGAATGCGTTTGATTCGTGGAGTGGGACGACGGATTTCAACTGGAGCAAGACGCTGTATTTCACACAGGAGAAAGCGCACACGAACGGTATCTGGGGTTCTACTTATAACGGAACATACTTCTTCAATGGTGTTATTCGTTGTCCGCAGGAATGGGCCGGAAGAGAGATACAATACAAGTTCCTGATAGGCGATGCGTGGGGACGTAATGAAGACAACAACCGATCGGCCGTATTGCCAGCAGATGGAAGCGACGTGACGGTACATTGGGTATGGTACAACAACGTGCCGCCGGCAGGCTTCACGGGTCAGGACACGTCGGATGTTACGTTCTCGGCCAACATGACGAAAGCGATAGAGAACAATGGATTTGAGATAGGCGACACGCTGTTGGTGAAGTACGGATATTTTGGTAGTTCGGTAGAAGTGAAGACGGACACATTGCGTCGTTTGAGCGGATCAGAGAATTACTTTGTGACGGTGAACGACATTCCGTTGTCGTTTGGGGAGCCGTTGTATTATCAGTACTACATGATCAAAAACACGGCAGAACAGCGCGAAGTTTACTTCAACTTTGAATATACGGGTAGCGTAGCGAGTGAAGCCGAGCGGCGTGCGTTTACGGTGACGAGCGTGACGACGGTAATCGGCGATATACAGGACAGCGATGTGGATGCCCGCAGGATGCCGATATTCCGTAACAACCAGTTGTTATCGCAAGCGGTGACGCTGACGGTCGAATGCGATCTTCGCCCGGCGATATTCCAGGTCAAGGCAGGATCGACGCTGGACGACATCCAGAGTTCGTTTGACATAACGCCGGCGATGCTGACAGAGAAGCCGGATACGGTGTTCACGTTAGGGCTGTATATGAACGGTCCGTTGTCGAACAATGCGGAAGGCACATGGGCGACGTGGGGCGGCACATTAGCAGCTGACACGACCCGGAAGATGTATGATAACGGCACGCATGGCGACATTGTAGCGGGAGATACGGTATATACGTTAACGTATCATTTAGACCCGGCACAGAATCATCGGGTTGGACAAGAGTTCAAGTATGGGATAGGCGGTGGCGACAATGAGAGCGGCTACGGGCTGAACCATATAGAGAACATCGATGACACGAATCCGACCTATACGCTGTACACGCAATGGGGCTCGATCAATCCGAATTTTTACGATGCGTGGGATTTTGACAATCCGCATCCGCGGAATGACATTCGGAAGGACAACATACCGTTAGTGACGAAATACGCGTTGGATCAGAACTTCCCGAATCCGTTTAACCCGACGACACAGATACGGTTTGCGGTACCGGAGAGAAGTGATGCGACGTTGACGATCTACAATGCATTAGGGCAGATGGTCAACAAGGTTGTATTCACGAATCTGAACAACGGAGTATACAGTTACTTCTGGGATGGCAAAGACCTGCGCGGCAACAACGTTGCATCGGGTGTATATTTGTATGAACTCAGGGCGGGCGACAAGTTCCGCGACCTGAAGAAAATGGTTCTGCTGAAGTAAATCTGAAGCACCATTTTTAATTTCAAAGGGCTGTCTTCGGACAGCCCTTTGTATTTTAAAAACTACTCGGAAATCATCCGATTTTTATGTTCGATAATTGAGGTGTTGACCTTAAATTTCAAATAGCAATTTGTTACGTCAACATGAAACGAGAGTATAAGGAGTAAATAAAAATGAGTAAAAATATTTTCAACAATAAGACGAAACTGGTTTTTCAGGTGTTGATCCTAGCACTGATCGTCGGTCTGTTAATTGTCGGTATCATCAATGATTCTAAAGCGGATTTTGAAGCCTATTGTCCTTTCGGTGGATTGGTTTCACTTGGCAGTAAGTTCAATCTCGGTTCGATGTCCTGCAGTATGAGTGAAGTTCAGGTATTCATGGGAATCGCGCTTTTAGCAATGATCATCCTGATCGGAAAACTTTTTTGCGGATATATTTGTCCAATCGGCACCATCATCGATTGGCTCAACAGACTCTTTGCAAAGTTTAAAATTTCCATTGTGCTGACTGGCTGGGGCGACAGAGCATTGCGTGTCGGCAAGTATATACTGCTCTTTTTTGCCGCATACATGACCGCGACGCACAGCGAACTCTGGTGTAAGAATTTCGATCCGTATTTTGCAATCGTTTCGGGTTTTAATGTCGATGTCGCCACATTCTGGGCGATTGCTGCGATATTTACTGTAATTGTGCTGTCTGTCCTGATTCGCTTCTTCTGGTGTAAATATGTCTGTCCGCTGGGTGCATTGAGCAATATTTTCGCCAACTTTTATATAACGGTTCCCATCTTCATTGTTTATTTTCTTCTGAGAATTCTCGGGGTCGAACTGAACATTTTATGGCTGATTTTAGCGCTTTGTATATCCGGAGCAGCGACGGAAATATTTTTATTCCGTTTTTACTCGATAACACCGTGCCGGATTCGCATCAACAAAAAACTTTGCACGAATTGTAACCAGTGCAACGCTCATTGCCCGCAGGGAATTGAAGTCAATTCATACGAAAAAGTGACGCATCCCGACTGCACGCTTTGCTTAGACTGTGTTAAAAGTTGCAAAATCAAAGGCGGTATTTCGGTCTGTAAATCCAAAGGCACGTGGATTCCGCCGGTCGCTATTATCGTTTTCTTCTTAATGGGATTATTTGCGGCGAAGAATTACGAATTTAAAACACTATCCGAACGCTGGGGCGATTACGATTCATTGAAAACCGTTAGTAAAATTGAATTTGAAAACATGAAGTCGATCAAATGTTGGGGCAGTTCGAAATCGCTTCAGAGCAAATTGGAAATGAAAAATGGCATCGTCGGTTTGGATACATGGGCCAGAACGCATAAAATTGTGGTTTATTACGACAATACTGTATTGGACTCAATGGGCGTTAAAGCGGCAATTTTCACGCCCAGCAGAAACCGGACATCGAACTTCAAGGATTATAAACCGCAGAAAATTGCCGTCCTGCATATTGGGATTTATGGCGTAATGGATGTTTACGACAGCATGAACCTACTCCGTTTGCTGATTTATAAAGATGGCGTCTGCGGATTCGAAACCAGTTTTGGCGAACCCGTAATGGTCAATATTTTCTATGATGAAGAAAAAGTCCAACCAAAGGAAATCATCGAACAGATTCATCAGAAAAGTTATGTCCGAAAAATCAAAGATAAAGAAGATGTTGTATCTGTCGATTTCAAGTGCGAAAATGATGGCGAAGTAACCGAACACGTAACCTACACGGAGATGCGGAAACGCCTGTTCAACGGTTATGATCAGAAGTTCAATGGCTATGAAAATTACCAGGAAAATAGTCTCCGAATTTATGAGATCGGCCTTAAAAACGCCGATAATATTGCCGTGAAAAGAAACCTGAAATATCTGACAAGCCATGTTTCCGCCGATACGGGCATTGTGCGGCTAAAAACCGATTTTGTCGAACGTGGCGAAGTGGTTCATATCTATTTCAATCCTTCAATGGTGAAGGTTGAGAAAATTTCAACATTACTCAAAGCGCCAAATCTGATCGTATATACGTCGGACGGCGAAACAAAGGAATTTACCAGTTCATTTGAATTCGTCGGTAACGGTGTCGTTTTGAAACCATAAAGTCATTTTAGAGAGCGAAGCCGAGACTCTGGTTTCTCTGAAGAAAATGTTATGAAGAAGGATGTTACAATTTTACAGTTCACTAAATGTATAATAGTAATCTTCATAACGATTTCTTCGCTTTTTGCTGAATCAACGGCGATTTTAAAAGGACACATACAGGATGAAAAAGGTTCGCCGCTTGCAGGTGCGAATGTCATCCTGAAAGAAAACTATGCAGGTACAGCTGCGGATTTAAACGGAGATTTCACGATCCGGACGAAGCCTGGCGATTACACGCTGGAAATTACGTTCATTGGTTTTGAAAAATTCCGTGAGAAAATCAAGCTCAAAGCCGACGAAACACTGACTAAACAAGTTAATCTGAAGATCAGTTATTTCGAGATTGGCGGCATCATCGTTCTGGCAGAAAAGGAATTGTTGCCGTCGGAAGCAACGACGAAGACGCGGATTTCATCAGGAGAAATCGAACATATTCAGGCATCCAGCCTCAGCGATGTTCTGAAACTCGTTCCCGGTCAGCGTTTTGATAATCCCGGACTTCAGGATCTCAAGCAAGCTACTATCCGCACTAGTTCAGTGGACGATCAATATTCAAACCGAAACGCCGCTTTCGGAACGCAGGTCATTGTCGATAATGTGCCGGTTTCCAATAACGCCAACATGCAGATCGATTCCAAAGTTAACTCCGGCACAATACAGTGGACGACGGAAAAGTCCGGCATCGACCTGCGCCAAATCCCGGCTGACAATATCGAGGAGATTGAAGTTATCCGGGGTATTCCTTCGGCAAAATATGGCGACCTGAGTTCGGGAATCATTCATGTTAAAACCAAATCGGAGTCGGTTCAGCAACGGTTCAAATACAAATACAATCTCCAGAATCAGGAATTGAATGTCAACGGCGGTTTGAAAATTGCCGATCAGTTTTTCAACTATAATGTAAACTACGCGCGGAGCGAGCGGGATGTTCGCATCGAGGATTATGGTTATACACGCGTATCCGGGCAGGTTTCACACGTCGCTAAACTTTTTAAAAATCTATACACGGTCGATAATCGCCTGTATATGACACGTACTTTCGACGAACAAGGATTGCGTGAAGGCGACCTGTATCTAACTGAAAAATATAACCGGGATTATATCATTCGATATAATCACCAAAGCCAGTTTATTATAACGCCGAAACAAAAACTCGACATCAGTTATTCGATGAATCTCGACCGGCAGAATTCCTATGTCAAAAAATTGATCTCTTCGGACAATACGTATATCAGTGATCGTATGACCGAAGGGACTCAGGAAGGGCATTATTTCCAGAGCGCTATCTCGAAACTTTGGGTCAAAGGAAAAGCCTGGAACCAATATTTCAGTGTGGAATACAGAGGCACAATGAACACCTGGGATATCGGGCATCGCCTGATCGCCGGCGTCAGTTATCGGCATGAGAAAAATAACGGTCCCGGACGAATTTTCGATCCGAATGTTCCGCCGAGCCTCACATCGATTTTACGGGATCGTCCGCGTTCGTACGACGGTCTTCCCGCTCTGAAGATTTCCAGCGGATATGTCGAAGACCAGATCACCGGTAAATTATTTGTGCCCGTTGAACTCAATATAGGGCTTCGTTATGAACAGTACGGATCGGAAACCGGCGCGTTTCCCAAAAACAATGGCGCCTTTCTGAATCCGCGGTTCAATGCGATTGTCTCACCGACGGAAAATTCTCAACTCCGGTTTGGATACGGAACTACCTCCAAAGCGCCGTCTCTCGCGATGCTCTTCCCGAATCCGATCTATTTCGATCTGGCGGACATCAATCGATTCACGAGCGATTCAACGAGTCTCGTCGTCGTTTCGACCTATATTTATGACCGCGAAAACAAGAACCTAAAAGGATTTCAGCAGATCAAGCGCGAATTAAGTTACGACCAAAAAATCGGAGGATTAGGATTCACTTTAACGGGCTACTCCAATACGACATTCAACGGTTTTGCATCGACGATTATTCGCCCCATTTTTCTTTATAAATACGACTATCCCAACTGGCCTGATTTAATGGGAAAGACAATTAGCGATTCGGTTTACACGACTTACTCCGTCGAAGCCAACTCACAAAACACATACACGCGGGGTCTGGAATTTTCCGTGCAGACCAATCCATTTACACCGCTGAAAATGAAGTTGAGAGTCGAAGCGGCTTACAATTACACTGCCGGCGACCTGAAAGGTTATGAATACAGTGATACGTATTTACGAGACACATCGCTGAATGTAAATGTCAAACCATTCTGGAATGTCGTTAATCCCCGATCGGAAAATCTGCTGGTGAATTATAAACTGGAATTCACCGTCAAAGAGATCGGCGCGTGGGTGACGATCGAGGCGCAACAGGTCGTTTTCGACAAGGATTGGTACGTCGGACTATCGGATTCAATCGCCGTCGGATATTTGACTTATAACGGAAATAGGGTCAAGTTTTTAGAGTCTGAAAGAGTCAGTAATATCGCTTCGGCGTACAAACGAATTTATCTGGATTACTGGAAAACCGCAGAAAATAAAACCAACATCTGGTTGTTCAATCTTCGCGTCAGTAAATCGCTTTTTCGCGGTTCCGAAATATCGTTCTTCGTGAATAATATTTTTAATTCGCATCCGCGGTATCGAAGAAAACGTACATCTGCGGGAACTTATACTTATACGATGCTGAATCCCGACCTTTATTTCGGCGTCGAGATCAGTGGAATCGTGGATAAGTTTTTCGAAAAAGGAAAATGAAAAGTATGAATAGAAAATTAGTCTGCTTTTTCCTTTTACCCTTTCTGTGGTTCGTATCTTGCACCGAAAATGTAACGCCTCCAGATTCTATGCGACTTGACTTGAAGGTTACCGTTGTAGATACGACGGGTATTACAGCGGGAATGACAGGAAGAGACGAGGTCCAGGATGCAAAAATCTTCATCAATTCGGTTACATATTACAATTATTTCGATACACTGACAGACTCCGGCGGCCAGGCATCATTCGAAAAAATCCTTCCGGATCAATATAATATTTCGGTTACCAAGAAAATTGTTCAGACGATCGAGGGAAAAACGGTCGAACGTGTTCTGAACGGCCAGATGTCGAATATCGAAATTTCTGGCGGCGATACCGAGGTGACCGTTTATGTTCAACCTGCTTCGTTGGGAAAATTGATTTTCAGTGAAATCTATTACAACGGCTCGCCATCAAGAATACGTCCTAACTATTACCACGATCAGTTCACAGAGATATATAACAACTCGACGGATACGCTCTATCTCGATGGTAAAATCATCTGCGATGCCGAATACGGATATATCGATGAAAAATATATCCATTGTGTTCACGCGAATCAATTCCCGGGGACGGGAAAAGATTACCCGATCCTTCCCGGCGAAATGAAGATCGTTGCGCAGGATGCTATCGATCATACATTTTTTGTTCCTGTCAGCGTAAATCTGTCAAATGCTGATTTCGAGTACTATGTTTACGATCAAGACGATGTCGATGTTCCGAGTGTGACGAATATGGTCCGCATTCATCATAAATATGGCAGAGACGTTCTTTATTCCGTCATGAATTGTGCGGTCGTTTTACTCGAAGTCGAGGATCCGTACGCTTACGGATACGATAATTACGAATGCATCAAATTTCCCAAATCCGCAATTATGGATGGCGTCGATTACCGGGATAACCTGCAGGAGGTCGAATATAAGCGCCTAGACCCGTCGATTGACGCGGGATTAACAGGCGGTTTTCCAATGTACTCGAACAAGTCCATCCATCGACGGATCGATTATATAGACAACGGCAGAGTTGTTTTAATGGATAACAACAACAGTACGATCGATTTTCAGGTGCTGAATCATCCGACACCCGGATACTTTTTTGATGAGGCTGTTAAATAATGTTCAAAAGTGCCTCATCACGCAGGGTTACGTTTTTTTTATTGATGTTTACGGTTTGGATAAATGCTTCGGCGCAGAATTTGGTCTTCGAATATTTACCCCTCAACCATTATCTGGGAATTTCCGATTCCGCCCTCGTTCTGGGATCGAATCAAAATCCCGCGTGGCTGTTGTCCGATCAAACGGATGACTTCGTCCGGTATGGCATCAGTTCCGATTCCTATTCCGGAGACTTTCGTCGCCCGTTCGATTCGGGTTCGAAAACGAATATGATTTATGCAGCTTCCGGTCTTCTGCATTTTTCGGAAAGACATGTGCTCGCGGGAAGTTTCAGTTATCGGAATCAGCAAATATCTAAAAAAATGTGGACGCATTACCGAACGCCTTATGTTGGAAATCCGTTTCTGATGGCGGATAGTTCAGTCGGCGGTTTCCGGCTGAACGGAATTCTCTGGGAAGTTCGATATTCGGCAGAATTGATCCGCCGGCGGCTGTACGGTGGTTGCTCGGTTTTTTATAACGTTGATGAAGAATACAAGACGGTTTTTCCCAAAACGCAGGTGAAACACCGGGATCTGGCGATTGGATATGGACTTGCCTGGAAATCGGGAAAGGCAATCGATCTGGGAATTTCCGGCAAATACTTCGATTTCCAAGAAAATATCTCGACTTCGCAGTATAATCAGGATCAGGAAAAGACGCCACTGTTTTTCAAAATCCGCGGCATGGATAATCCGCTGATTTTACGTGGTGAAACCAGTGAAGAACGATTGATTGATATGCAGGGATATTCTGCTTTGCTCGATGTACAAATCGGCCGGAATGAGATTGCCTTAATCGACTTCTCCGGCGGATATGAACATGCCCGGTCGGGAAGTGAAGATGGCGGCGCTTATCCGACATCGCAGGGGAAATGGTCGTCGGATTTGGTCTTTTTTTCAGCGGACTTTCGGCAATTGCTCAACCCACAGATCGGGTATTCGCTGACTTCGTCCGGAACGATCGATGAACAATCGGCGACACATCCGGATTTCGATTCAAAAATCTATGATTTCCGGAGCCAGCAGATCACCGGCGGATTTGGAATTCATTTCCGGAGTGTGAACGGGAACGAGTTCTGTCCAAGGGTCTATTATTCATCGGCAACCTATAAACGGACAGATCTGTTTAACGGAATTCTCCAGTATTTTCCGTCCGAGATAATCGGCTGGAGCATCGAACAGATATTTCCGGGGAACGGAAAATTCGATCTCACTCTTTCCGTTGGTAACGATACCAAACATTGTCTGAAATCAACGGTATTTACCGAAAGAACCGATTGGTACTATCAGCAAATCACCATTCTGGAGCAGGAATTTTATGAAACGGACGCTGACCAGTTTTGGTATCAAGCGAAAATGACAGTTCACGCGAAAAACGATCTGAATTATTCCTTGTCAGTGAAAACTGCATTTGTCACACCATTGAACGGAGAAACCTATAAATCAACGAACAGAAATTCACTTACAGTCAATTTGGTCGTTGAAAAGATAAATCAATAAACGAGAGCTATAAAACCAATTATTCATTCATGAGAAAAAAGATGATCCGAAGAAAATTAATGCGATGTGTGGCTTTGACCGCTTGTTTGGGAAGTTTGTTTCAGATCAGCAGTGCGAGACTAAAAATTATTTCGCCACGCCAAAATCACGCCACATCATTTGCCATTATAATCGACAATGAGACATTTGAGCAAACTGAAAAAGCCGTTTTAGCCTACCGGGATGCCATCGAATCGGACGGTTTATCGACGTATATCGTCACCGATCAATGGAACCGGCCTGAAGAGGTCAAAATGGCCATTATCCAATTGACTCGAAAAAAAATTCCTCTGGAAGGAGTCGTCTTCGTTGGCGATATTCCGATCCCGATGATACGCGATGCTCAACATCTCGCATCGGCTTTTAAAATGGATCAGGAGCGTTACCCGTTCATTCGCTCTTCGATTCCGTCCGACCGCTTTTACGACGATTTCGATCTGAAATTCAAATTTATCCGGCAGGACACGACGGATCTACTTCTGTTCTATTATTCGCTGACGGCAGAATCCGAGCAAGTTATCCACAAAGATATTTATTCCGCGCGGATCAAAGCGCCTGTTTCCGACGCGTCGAAATATGGGATTATCGAAAAATACCTCTGGCGCGTTTCGCAACAAAAATCCCGGCCAGAGACTCTGGATAATATTTTGACTTACACCGGTCATGGCTACCATTCAGAGGCATTGAGTTCGTGGGAAGGCGAAATTTTATCGCTTTACGAGCAATTTCCCGAACTTTATAGCTCAAATGGAAATATCCGGAATTTTTATCATTCGATGTCCACGCAGATGAAAGGCATCATACTGAATGAACTCCAGCAGCCGAGAGTCGATATGGCGCTGATTCACGCACATGGTGCTCCGGATACGCAATACCTGATCGGCTACCCGCCAGCCCAGATGATCGATCAGAATATTTCGGCTATCCATATGTTTTTACGCAGTAAGCTTCGGGAAGCCAAACGCCGGAAAAAATCGATTGATGAAACTAAAAAATATTATCAGGACAGTTATCAGATTTCAGATGAATGGTTCGAGGGCGCTTTCGTTGACTCCGTGATATTATCCGATTCGGTCTATTCGGCGAAGTTGGATATTTACACGTCAGATGTCGATCAGATTTCACCGCAGGCGGAAGTCATCATGTTCGATGAATGTTTCAATGGCGCTTTTCAGGAATCACCTTATATCGCAGGAAGTTATGTGTTCGGGAATGGAACGGCAGTCGTCGGAATCGCCAACACGGTAAATGTCAAACAGGATATTTGGGCAAATGAACATCTCGGGATTCTGAAGGAAGGCGTCCGAGTCGGCGAATGGCATCGGACGAGGAATTACCTGGAATCGCATCTCATCGGCGATCCCACTTTTCATTTTACATCACGAAAACCTACCGACTTGCCGCAATTGGCCGGATACGATCCAAAACAACTTGCCGTTTGGCAGATACTTGCGAAAAACGACGATGTGAATCTGCGTGCATTTGCGATTTTTAGACTGATGATGGAGAATGACGGAATTTCAGATAAGGAACTTGCAAAGTTGGCTCAGAGAGATCCTTCGTTCATTGTGCGACTTTCAGCATTGAAAGGTCTAGCCACCCGACGTTCGTTAGAATTTGAAAATCTTTTACCTCTGACAGCCAACGATTCCTATGAATTGATTCGCCGGTTTAGTGCGCAGTGGATGGGCGTCGTCGGGCGTGAAGATTATCTGCCAGTTCTTGTGGAAAAAATGATTACCGATCCGTCCGAACGAGTAAAAGCGGCGGCAAAATCTGCCATCGAAGAAATCAACCCTAATAAAGCGCTGATTGTATGTCTGGATTACGTTGGAAAAATGCCGAAGTCCGATTACACGGATGATCTTGAGAAAAATATTCGTTTTTCCGCTGAACGTTCGGATAAATGGTTGAATCAGGAACTGATCCCGAATCTTTTGAGTGATACCGTGAAAGTAAAAGATCGCTTGGACGCGATCCGGACTTTTCGGAATTACCAGTTTACGGCGGCAATTCCTGGTTTAATGACTGTTGCGTCGAATCCGGCGAGGGAATCCCAAGTGCGAATCGCGGCGCTGGAGGCCCTAGGTTGGTTTGTATTTTCATATCGACGCGACCAGATTGTCGCCGCTTGTGAGAGCATCAGAAAAACGGATCGGGATGCAGGTGTCAAGACTGAAGCGCTTAAGACCAAAAATCGGATTTTATCCGGAATGACCGATCCTGTCAATCCATAAAAATCTTTAATCTTTAAAATTCCTGTTGACAATCAGGAATTTCTTTAATATAATTAACCGTCGATATTTAAATAGGGTTAAGAGTCAGCAGTTTTTGCACTTTATGTCTTCAGCGTTAATTGACTTCGTAGTTTAATCGCGTGTCTTTTATTAAAGAAAAAGACTAAAGTAATTGGGTCATTTGTGAGATAGTGAGGGAAAAAGTGTTTCATGAAGTAAAATCACGAAATCCACGGAAGAGATGCCGGGCATGTATCACAATTGGACTGATCGTTTCAATTCTTTCTTTTGCCGGTGCTTGTTTAGTTGCATCTGCTCTACCGAACACTTCAATACCGTTAACTCGATATTTACTAATTTCGGGAATGGTTTTGGGATTGATTGGAACCGTTGTTGGAACGATTTTGTGTTTGGCCGGAATCCGCATCTGGTGGCAACATCACATTCATTTCTAAAAAAGATTGATAACAGATCAACCGAAAACATGCTCGACCATCCGGTTGATGTGAAGCGCAATTGCTGGCGACGCAGTCAAGCCGGGCGATTCGATGCCGATCAGATTGATCAATCCCGGTAATCCTTTTCCAGATTCTTCCGTAATGATAAAGTCGCGAACTTCGCCACCCGGTTTTTGAAGTTTCGGTCGGATGCCGGACATTTCAGGCGTCAGATCTTCCGGTTTTAGAAATGGCAAAAATGATCGTACACTTTCGAAGAATCCATTTTGATGTATAGGATTGACTTCGTATGAGATATCGTCCACGTAAAAAGCATTCGGTCCAAGTGAAAATGTTCCGTCTAATCGCAGTCTTGTATGAATTCCCAGACTGATCGCTGTTGGCGTCGGATAGATCAGGTGGTTGATTTTTCCGGTATGTTTAGCGGCGATATTAAAATATTCACCCTTACATGGATATGTTTGATAACCGACTGACTCGGTATTAATTCCGGCTAACGCGGCGATACGTTGCGCGCCGATTCCCGCGGTGTTGATAACGACCTTTGCCGCGATTTTTTCCACTTCTCCACCAGAGTCCTGAATGGAAATATGATAATCATCCGGAGTTTTTTCGATCGCAATTACATTGGAATGATAAACGATGACAGCATTGTTCGCTTCTGAGTGAGATTCGTAGAATTTCATCAGTTGGTGAACATCAATCAGACCGGTTTCAGGACTGAACAAACCGAACTCGGCGGAGATGTTCGGTTCCATTTGATTGATCTCTGCTTTGGAAAGAAATCTCAAACCGGGTGCACGATTTCTGGTTCCCTGCTCAAAGAGATGCCGGACATTTTGTATTTCTTCCGGCGTGTTGGCAACGATGATTTTTCCCGTTTTCCGAAACGGGATACCATTTTTTTCACAGAGATCATAAAGCAGACGGTTGCCTTCGACACATTGTCTTGCTTTAAGTGAATTTTCCGGATAGTAAATTCCAGCATGAATGACCTCGCTGTTTCGGGATGAGGTTTCCATCCCGAAAGACTCGTGTCGTTCAAGAAGGAGCACTTCTTTGTTTAAGTGTGAAAGATTTTCGCAAATTGCCAAACCCACGACGCCTGCACCGATGATGGCGATATCGACATGTTCCATTTCAATATCCTTCGGTATTTATTCTGAAAACTAAAACTTTTCGAAATGAATGCGATTAGCATCGAATTGCGTGCGCGACGGTTTTTCTTCCGCCGGATGACCGATGGCAATCATGTTGAATAAACGAATATTTTCAGGCAAGGCAAACAGTTCGGTTGATAATGTTGTCAGACCGGAATTTGGATGATAGCCGATCCATACACCGCCAAGACCCAGTTCCGGCAGCGAAAGCAGAATGTTTTCTGCCGCTGCTGCGCAATCCTGATCCCAACGTTTGGATGAAATTTTTATATCTCCGCAGATGGCAATGCAAACTGGCGCCTGATAAAGCATTTTGGCGTAAGGATGAATATCGGCGATTTTATTCAGTTTTGCACGGTCCCGGATGATGAGAAAATGCCATGGCCGCAAGTTATGAGCGGAAGGGGCTGCCATTGCGGCTTTCAGAATGAGATCTAAATGTTCATCTGAAATAGGTTCGTCGGTAAATTTCCGAATGCTTCTACGTCTGAATATATAATTGAGGTCCAAATTACCTCCATCATTTTTGGCTGTTAATCCACTGGTTCCAAACGATGAAAATCGCGATCGGAATGGCGAGTGTAGCAATTAGAAAGGTCGTCATTGTCACATTGCTGACAATGCCGAAGAAGGAAAAAATTAAGATGACAAATAACGGATAGATAGCCAACAACCAATAACTCAATTCCAGCAAAGTTAAAATAAATAACAGTGTTCCGAATATTGCCGTCATGGAGATTGTACAAGACCAGAAACGTTTTCCTACACGGTCTTTTACATTGGGCATTTCTGTGACGATCTGCGGGACATTTTCCGCGTGCTTTTTACAGTAAAAAATATCTTGCTCAACGACGTAGGGAATAACCCTGACCTTGTATTGGTAAAGAACTCTGACCGGATAAGTGTCTGATCTTCCGCAGATAGCACATGGTGGTTCCTTAAAAAATGGTTTTGTTAATTGCCAGCCGATCGTCAGTATCACAATGTGAATGAGTAAAATGACGAGCACGATCGAGCGGTTCAGTTTGTTAGAAAATCTTTTTACGAATAATTCCCACATAAAAATGTCTCATAAACTGTGACACGACGAGATTGTCGCCGCGATGATTCTTAAAAAATCCAAAGCCATCCCGAATATAATTTTCGAATCGGAATGGCTTTTTCAACTTGAAAAAAACGGTTATTCGATCCGTTTGAGAACTTCGAGCAGCAATTGCCAGAATTTCTCGACGGTCGCAACTTCAACTCGTTCGTCGGGTGAATGAACAGCCTTTAACGTTGGCCCGAAAGAGATCATGTCCATTCCCTCATACTTTTCGCCGATGATTCCGCATTCCAAACCGGCATGAATAGCTTTGACTTCGGGCTCTTTGCCGAATAAATCTTTATGAACCGATTTCATGAGGCTGAGAATTTTCGACTGCATATTTGGTGCCCATGCCGGATAGCCGGTGCTCTGCCGGACTTTACCGCCTGCTAACAAACCGGTCGCTTTGACCTTATCGGCAATTCCGATGATTTCTGAGGCGACAGAACTGCGCTGGCTGGTCAGCAAACTGACTTGATCGCCTATGGTGCGAATGATGGCTGCGTTTGTCGAAGTTTCGACCAGTCCCTGAATGTCGTGGCTCATTTTCTTGACGCCATGCGGAATCGCATAAAGGAAATTCAGCAGTCGACTCTGGAATTCGGGCGAGAACACTTTGCCCGGATAATCGCTAATCGCCTCTACCGTCAGTTTAAGATTTGGCTCGATCTGTTTGAATTCGCCTTTTAGCATCGTTTCACAGTTAGCGATAAACTTTTTGAACGCATCGGCGGATTTTCCATCGATAACTAAGCAGTATTCAGCATCGCGCGGAATGGCGTTGTGTTTGGTTCCGCCATCGATATAAAAAAGCGAAAACTTGAACTGTTCGGCGGTTTTCCAGATGATGCGGTTGAGTTGTTTCAGAGCGTTCGCATGTCCCTGATGAATCTCCAGACCGGAATGTCCGCCTCTTAGTCCTGAGAGTTTAACCGCTACTGCCTGGGAATCGGCAGGGGCTTTTTGCCAGCCGATGTCGAACGTTACTTCCGTGTCTTTTCCGCCTGCGCAACCAACGTACAGTACACCGTCTTCTTCGGAATCGCAGTTTAATAAGATTTTTCCCTGAACGAATCCTGGTTCAAGTGATACAGCACCGGTCAATCCTGTCTCTTCATCGACAGTAAACAGCGCTTCAATCGGCGGGTGAACGAGAGATTTATCTGACAAAACTGCCAGTGCTGTCGCTACGCCGATTCCGTTGTCAGCGCCTAACGTCGTTCCTGCAGCCCGAATGTATTCGCCGTCGCGCACCAGTTCGATTGGATCTTTTGAAAAATCATGAATGACGTCGGAATTTTTTTCACAGACCATGTCGATATGTCCCTGTAGGACGACGGGCGTTGCTTTTTCTTTTCCTTTAGATGCGGGTTTTGAAATGACGATGTTACCGACTTTATCGATTTTATATGTCAAACCGAGTTTTTTTGCGACAGATGCAGTCCACTCGATCGCAGTTTTTTCATGTTTGGATTCGCGTGGGACTTGGTTCAACTCATAAAAATAGTTCCACAGTGATTCCGGTTTCAGTCCTTTAATTGCGTCTTTCAATGTTGCGTCCTCCAATGTTAATTTACGATCACTTATTTAGCCAAAAAGCGACAATTAATCAAGGCTTTTATTTGCTCAATACTTCGCGGATTTTTTCAAATGCCCAGTCGATCTCTTCCTTTTTAATAATCAATGGTGGCGCAATGCGAATGACAGTTTCATGGGTCTCTTTGGCTAAAATTCCTTTTTCCTGAAGCGCTTCGCAGAAGTGGCGCGCGCCGCCGGCCGATTTCTTGAGAACGATCCCGATCCACAACCCTTTTCCGCGATAGAAATCGACGTATGGGCTTTGAATCGTTCGCAATTTTTCAATCAGATATTTGCCAAGTTCTGCTGACCGCTCAGGCAGTTTTTCTTCGACGATGATTTTTAGCGCTTCCCTTGCAACAGCACAGGCAATCGGATTGCCGCCATAAGTCGAGCCATGATCGCCGGGATTGAACACGCCGAGAATTTCCCGAGAGGCAACTACCGCTGACACTGGATACATGCCGCCGCTGAGCGCTTTACCAATAATCACCATATCAGGACGAATATTTTCATGTTGAAAAGCGAACAATTTTCCGGTTCGTCCCAGACCGCTCTGAATTTCATCGGCGACGAATAACACTCGATTTTTATGACAGATTTCGGCACACTCTTTTAAAAAACCTTCTGTCGGGACGACAACACCGCTTTCGCCTTGGATTGGTTCGACAAGAAAGGCGACTGTATTTGGATTGACCGCTTTTCGAAACGCTTCAACATCACCGTATGGAATGACGGCGAATCCAAGCGTCAGCGGTCCGAATCCATCTTTATATTGTTCATCTGTTGAAAAGGAAATGATTGTGGTTGTCCGACCGTGAAAATTTCCGGAGCAGACGATAATTTCGGCTTTGTCTTTTTCGACGCCTTTGACTTTATAACCCCACTTCCGGACAGCTTTAATCGCCGTTTCTACGGCTTCTCCACCCGAATTCATCGGCAACATCATTTCGTAACCAGTCAGATTACAAAGTTCTTTAGCTAAGAACGGAAGCTGGTCGTTCCGAAATGCGCGGGAGGTCAACGCCAATCTTGCGGACTGTTCCTGTAAAACCTTTACAAGGCGCGGATGGCAGTGTCCCTGATTGACGGCGGAATATGCTGCGAGGAAATCCATATATTTTTTCCCTTCGACATCCTCGACCCAAATTCCGGCGCCTTTCGTTAAAACGACGTTCAGCGGTTTGTAATTGTGCGCGCCATATCGGTCTTCCATTTCGATGCACTGTTTTGTCGTCATCATCTCGATACCTTTCTGTGAATTTAAACGGTGGTTGTGAGAAAAATCTGGATGGAATTTAACCAATTTACTATGAACCGCCACATTTTTTCTTTAATTATTAAAGTCAAAAACAATCAGTTTGCCGGGATGACAGGATCGATAACAGAACTATTGTTTTTCTCTGAAATCTCAATTATAATCTTCCTGTGAAAATCGGGTGGCTCAGTCGATTCGCATTAATTGTACCGATACTGTTTCTCTTCTCATGTGAGAAACTCCCGCATGCAAAAAGTACCGGTTCTCTTCATGGAATGAAAGTGTATTTTAACCAATCCGAGATGCGAAAAGAATATCAAAACGACTTTCCGAAGTTAGCCGCCGATTTAAAAGCCATCGGCGTCAACACGATTTTTACGACGGTTTACGAAGGCGGGAAGGCGTTTTATCCCAGCCGCGTCATGCATTCAAGCGAACCAAAACTGAACCTGATCGAGATGCGTGGCGTGATGAAACTGAACGGCATTCGTTTCGCTGCCATCTGCCAAATATTCTACGATCCGGACGTTATCCTGAATCGCAGCGATCTGATTCCGGTCGATAGCCACGGAAACAATGTATATGTCGATTGGCAGAAAATGATCTGCCCAACCGACAAGGAATACCGGCAGTATAAATTATCTGTCGTGAAGGAAGTCGCAAAGAAATTTCAACCGGATATTCTCTGCCTGGATTTTATACGATATCCGACGACATGGGAACTGGTACTTCCCAATGAAAAACCGGATCAGATTCGTGATTTCTGCTTCTGTAACCGATGCCTATCATTATTCACCCAAAAATATTCTCTCGAATTTCCTGATTCGTTGATTGAAACGGCACAGAAAGCGGCGTGGATTCTGGAAAATCACGGCCAGCAATGGACTGATTGGAAGGTTGATAAAATTACTCGATTCGTTATATCTGTCCGATTGGCCGTTGAAAGAATCGATCCAAACATTAAAATTCTTGTTCATACCGTTCCTTGGAGCAGTGAACAATTCGATCAGGCAATTCTTAGAATCGCGGGGCAGGATGTAAAAGCATTGATGCCGTATGTTGATTATTTTTCGCCTATGATTTACCATAAAATGATCGGTCAAGATGCCGAATTTATCCACGATCTTACGGCGGAATTGTACGAAACGACACGCAAACCGATCTTGCCAAGCATTCAGATAGAAGCGTCTAATGAATTTCAGGATTACACGTCAAATGAATTCGAACAAACGCTTATATATGCCTTGATGACGCCATCCGCTGGAACTGTAGCGTTCAACTGGGGAAATCTCATACAGATTGGTACAAACGAATCTGATCGTCAAGCGCGGCGGCTCGTTTTACAAAAGGTGTTTCAGTAACAAACTTACCATTGAAATCCGCTTCCGGATATCAGCCTTCGTCTTTTGAATATCCTTTCAGAAATCGTATATTTTCGCCCATGGAATTGAACATTAGAAATTTTTCAATTATTGCTCATATCGATCATGGGAAATCGACCTTAGCCGACAGAATGCTCGAATTTACCGGCACGATCAGCAAGCGTGAGATGAAAGATCAAGTGCTGGATGATATGGATCTGGAACGTGAGCGCGGCATTACAATCAAATCGCACCCGATACAAATGAACTATCGTTCCCCGGACGGGAAAGATTACATTCTAAATTTGATCGACACACCGGGACATGTGGATTTTTCATACGAAGTCTCCAGAAGTTTGGCCGCATGCGAAGGCGCTTTACTTTTGGTCGATGCTTCTCAAGGCGTCGAAGCGCAGACTGTCAGCAACGCATATCTCGCGATCGAAAACGATCTGACCATTATTCCGATCATCAATAAAATCGATCTGCCGGGTGCAATGATTTCGGAATCGAAGCACCAGATTATGGACCTGATCGGATGTGCCGAAGACGAGATTATCCTTACTAGTGCAAAAAGCGGTCAGGGACTCGAACAGATTTTCGAAGCGATTATCAAAAAAATTCCTCCGCCTGCTTACCTTCCTGAAAAACCGTTACGGGCGCTGATCTTCGATTCGGTGTTTGATTCATTCCGGGGCGCGATTCCTTATATCCGCGTTTTTGAGGGTGAGGTCAAGGCGGAAGACTGGATTCGATTTTTTGCCAACAACTCAAATCACGAAACATCGGAAGTCGGCGTTTTTAAAATGCAGAGGCAAAAATCCGATAAATTGGCATCAGGAGACGTTGGTTATCTCGTCGCGGGCGTTAAAGATATTTCCAGTGTAAAAGTCGGTGACACGATCACATTAAAAAATAATCCGGCAAGTGAACCGCTTCCCGGTTATCGTGTCGTCAAACCGATGGTTTTCAGCGGCATGTATCCTGTTGCGACGGAGGATTTTGAAGACCTGCGCTCGTCGCTCGAGAAAATGAAACTCAACGATTCTTCGCTGTTGTATGAAGCGGAAACATCGACAGCGCTCGGTTTCGGTTTTCGGTGCGGTTATCTCGGCTTGTTGCATATGGAAATCGTACAGGAGAGGCTGGAGCGCGAGTTCAATCTCAATCTCATCACGACGATGCCGAACGTCGAATATCAGGCGCTTCTCAGAACTGGCGAAGTCGTTGAAATCGATAATCCGACAAAAATGCCGGACGTCGGTAACATTGATGAACTGCGCGAGCCATTTGTCCGTGCGGAGATCATCGTGCCCACGACATTTTTAGGGAACGTATTGAAACTCTGTCAGGAAAAACGTGGCATCTACAAGACAACGAAATATTTGGATGTGACGAAAGTTCAAATCCATTATGAACTGCCGCTGGCGGAGATTGTTTTCGATTTTTATGATAAACTGAAATCCGTGTCGCGCGGCTATGCGTCATTTGATTATGAACCGATCGGTTATCGGGCTGGTGAACTCGCTAAAGTCGATATCCTGATTTCCGGCGAACCGGTTGACGCGCTTTCCTTCATTGTTCACAAAGAAAAAGCCTATGCTCACGGCAGAAATCTCTGCGCCAAACTCAAAGAACTGATTCCCCGGCAAATGTTCGAATTGGTCGTTCAGGCGGCGATCGGCGCTAAAGTCATCGCGCGAGAATCGAAAGGACCGTTGCGGAAAAACGTGACAGCCAAGTGCTACGGCGGCGACATCACACGTAAACGGAAATTACTGGAAAAGCAGAAGGAAGGTAAAAAGCGAATGAAGCAAGTCGGACGTGTTGAAGTTCCGCAGGAAGCCTTTCTCGCCGTCTTGAAGATGGAACATTGAACACGGAATTCTGTACATCAGATTAGATGAAATTTCTGAAATCGTACTGGACATTATCCAAATCACCGTTTTATAGTTTATTATTTACGCTGCCAATTTTAATTACCTACGAAGCCTGTATTTTCTCCATGAATCATTCAGACATCGCCGGGATGCGAAACGGCGCAGACGTTTTGTTTCGGCAATTCTTCGCTTTATTCAACGTTTATGGATTATACGTCGTCGGGTTCGTCGTCATTCTGTCGTTTCTCCTCACTTACTATTATCAGAATCGGGGAAAAAAGGCCGGAAAGTTCCGAGGGCAGTTTTTTCTGTTAATGTTTGTCGAAAGTACGGCTTACGGACTGCTGATGTTTTTATTGATCGATCGGCTTGGCGGATTCACGATGTCCATCGGTTCGGCGCCGGAAGTTCGGCAGATGATCGTTTTGGCGCTCGGCGCGGGCGTATACGAGGAATTTATTTTTCGGGTGATTTTCATAACCGCGTTTCTGGTTCTTTTCAGAGATATTTTTAAACTTCATCCGGCGATCTCAGGTGCTTTCTCCGTGCTTTTATCCTCGCTAATCTTTGCCGCCTTTCATTACATGGGCGCGTTCGGCGATGCGTTTGAATTGCGATCCCTGGCGATCCGGTTTGCCGCCGGCGTTTTTCTATCTTGTATTTACTATTTCAGGGGATATGGAATCACTGCTTACGTGCACACGATTTACGATGTAATGGTGATTCTGATATAAATTTTTCACGTTGCTGAAGCGGAGGTGAAGGGACTCGAACCCCCAAGGGCGTTAACCCGGCGGTTTTCAAGACCGCTGCCTTACCGATTAGGACTACACCTCCAAAAAGCGGTGAAATTTCTTCTTTAATTTTAATCTAAACAAGAGATTTTCGATATTCTATTCACGATACATTTCATCGACCAATGCGGCGTATTTTTCCAGTACAACTTTCTTTTTCACCTTGAGAGAAGGCGTGATTTCGCCGTCATCGATTGTGAAATCTTTCGGGATGATCCGGAATTTTTTCACTTTTTCAAAACGTGAAAAATGAGTCGTTTGATTTTCGATCTCGCTTTCGATCAGTTTTAAAACTTCTTCCCGTCGGATAAAATCGGTGTATGGCTCGAATGGAATCTGATGCGCTTCCGCCCATTTTTTCATAGCCGCCTGATCCAGAACAGTGAGCGCCGATATAAAGTTTTTCCGATCGCCAATCAGCACCGATTCGGCGATGTACGGGCTAAGTTTGAGCGCTTCCTCGATAGGTTGCGGAGCGACATTTTTTCCGCCTGCAGTAATAATCAGGTTCTTTTTGCGGTCGGTGATGTACAGAAAATTATCGTCGTCGAAATGGCCAATATCGCCGGTGTGAAAAAATCCGTCGGCGTCGATGACGTCATGGGTAGCGGTTTCATTTTTGTAATAACCGACCATCACCTGTGGCCCTTTGACGAGAATTTCAGCGTCGGTGGCAATCTTGAATTCCGTTTCTGGAACCGCTCTGCCTACAGAACCGAGCCGCACGTTTCCGGGTCCATTCACGGCGATCACAGGACTGGTTTCCGTCAAGCCGTAACCTTCATATATCCGCAAACCCGCTGAATATAAAAATTCGGCGATTTCCGGAGAAAGTGGAGCGCCACCGGATACGAATCGCTGAAGTCTTCCGCCTGTTTTTTGTTGGAGTTTCGAGAAAACGAGTTTGTCGGCAAGATTGACTTTTTTCCGCTTCCACCAACCAAGTTCGAATCCTTCAATATCCGCCTTCATGCGTTCTTTTCCGGCTTTTAATCCCCAATAGAATATTTTTTTCTTGAGCGATGATCCCGATTGAACACTTGACATGACTGTCGCGTAAATTTTCTCGAACAAGCGCGGCACGCTAATTAAAATTGTTGGATGAACTTCCGACATATTCTCGATTACTTTTTCGATACTTTCGGCGAAACCAACCGTCGCGCCCAGCAACATCGGGACATAATAACCGCCCATGCGTTCGAGAACATGGCTCAACGGTAAAAATGACAGGAATGTATCTTCCGGATAAATGTGAAGCATTTTTACGCTGTTATCGACATCTTTCACGAAATTGGCGTGTGAAAGCATGACGCCTTTTGGCGAACCGGTCGTTCCGGACGTGTAATTGATGCAGGCAAGATCGCTTTCTTTGACCGAGTCCATCAATGTTTGGAATCGTTCGGGTTTTTCGGCATCAATTCGTTTGCCGGATTCGATAGTATCACGTAGCCACTGTACGTCGGTTTCTCCGGGGATCTGGTCGAAGGAAACTACACTCTCAAAATGATAATTCGATTCGCGGATTTTTTTTAACAAATCCTGTGTCGAGAAAAAAATCATGCGCGGTTCGGAATGTTTCATCAGTTCGTTGATTTGCATTGCCGATAGAGTCGGGTAAACTGGGACGCAGACGGCTCCAATGGAAATGCATGCCATATCGGACATAAACCATTCCTCGCGATTATCTGACATCAGGGCAATGCGGTCACCTTTCCGGATTCCCCATGAATCCAAAACCAGCGCGATTGCGCGGATGATGGTTCCCAACTCGTGATAAGTTACCGGACGAAAGATTCCGGAAACCTTAGTCAGAACAGCGGCTTTGTCTGAAAACGCCTTAACATTTTGAAAGAAACGATACGGTATTACCAGATTATTCATGATTCTCCTCCCTATAATTCCAAAGAATAGTACTTTGAATATAAAGAATTAATTCCTTAAATTCACGCGCTTTTCTTAGCGATCTTTTTATGGAGAGGTGGCCGAGCGGCTGAAGGCAGCTGCCTGCTAAGCAGTTGTACGAGGAATCGTACCCCGGGTTCGAATCCCGGCCTCTCCGCTCGATGTTGATAGTTTACGTTCTTCAAAGCGAAAAATATTTCGACTATTACATCGGTTATACTGAAAACGTGGAACGAAAACTTTCCGAACACAATGGCGGAAAATCCCGGCTTCTCCACCTTCACTAACAACATTACAAAATTACAAAAACACTTTTCGTGAACGGTGTATAAAACTTATTCCGAATAACATCGTTTAATCCTTTAATTTCTAGCGTATTTTTGATAGTGTTTCGCCCGTCGTAAAGGCTTGGAGATTTTCGTCTGCTTAACTAAATTGCAGACCGGTTGATCGAATATGAAAACATCACTTAAAATTGCAATTTGGATTTTCGTCGGCATTTTTTGCATATCCAGTCTGGGACTTTTTTGCCTATTCCAGACAAATGTGTGGAAAACGATCCTGACTTCCCAAATCACCAAACAGGCTTATTCCCGCTATGGATTGGTTGTTAAAATTGGTAAAATCGATGGCAATGTTTTAAAACATCTTCACGCGACCGACATCACTCTATCAACACGGGCGAATTACAAATTAGGCACCGTTTCAAATCTGACGCTGGATTATCATCTTATGTCAGTATTCGGGAAGAAACCTATCATCGAGGCATTTATTGTAGACACGGTCTTGTTTGGGTATCCCGGAACCATCGATACTTTGGCGCTTTTATTCGGAAAACCATCTCAAAAATCATCTTCTCAAATCGATTTAAAACATGTCCGTATTACCAATCTGATCGTGACTAATAGCCGAAATCCAGGCAAAAGACTTTTGTCTGAAGGGTTGATCGACGGTAGCCTGCAAGTTTCAAGCGATTCGGTTCGTTTGATCGCTGACAGCGTTCACGCTGTTTTAGAGACGATTCAGGAAGAAATTGCAATATCAGATGCACATATTCTGAAAGTCAGCAATTCGCTTTTTGTACAAGGATGCCGGTTGAAGAGCAAATCGACAACCGGAAATGTGATCGGAAAAATATCCCTCAAATCGCCATTTTCAGGTGAATTTGCCGTTCAAATGGACAATGTGGTTCTTTCGGAACGATTAAAGAACGTTGAGAAGGTTTTTTCGGAAGGTGACTTCATTTGTTTAAATGGAAATGTAACGATTCTTAACGACGAAATTGGCACGGATATCCAATTTCAAGGAAAATTACGCGGACGTGAAGTAACCGACGGGCTATTGATCGGCGAGATTCACGACCGAAAATTTAATGTCAAAACGTTGTCTTTCATGTCGGGAGATGAAACGATCTATGGCCTCGCAAACGGGGATTTTGATTCCGGAATCACGGCAAATTTAGAAGTATCAAATTTCGACCTTTTATATTGGGGAATCATTCAAAAAAAGACGCTTCTGAATGGTTCGGCAAATCTGATCGTTGAAGGAAAAATGAAAACGCCCGATCGATTTATCGCCGATGTGGATTTCACCGGAAGTGCATTCGATACCCTCGGTTTTGATAAAATGAAAGGACGTGTAATTTACAGGAACGGTTTGTTCACGATTCCAGATACGATGCTGGTGGTTCAGGGACAAACATCGTACCGGTTGACGGGCGAAGGCGATTTAAAAGCGAATACGATCGATGCCCGCGTTTATGTGAATTCCAGTCAAGTCGGTCCGCTCGCGAAGCAATATGGCATAACGGGACTAATGGGTTCCGCTGAGGCATTTCTCGAGGCAACGGGCGATCTTAAAAATCCGGACTTTCGCGGTTGGGTTAACGGAAAGAAATTCGGAATTCCGGCGTTGAATTTTGAAGAAGCGATCGCGCGATTCGGATTGGTCAACATCGGTGACCGGCACTTTGGTGATATTTTTATTGAAGCAACGAACGGAAAGAGCGATTTAATTAAGGATCCGATGCCGTTTGCGGCACTTATCCTCAGATTTGAAGGCGATACGGCGTTCATTCGCTCTATGAGGCTCGTCGGTGAGGATTTAAGTCTGGAAGCTCAGGGAAACATCGTCAAGGGAAATGAAATTAATCTTAAAAATTTCCGTGCGTCACGTTATGGAAACGATCTAATCTCTCTGACTCCGATCTCCTTTTTACTGAATCAGGATACGATCCGATTTCAAGATGTCGATTTTTCATTGAATGACGGTCGATTAAAAATGTCTGCCGAGGCGGTGAATAAAAAAGTCCGATCGGCGAAATTTAAATTCACAAATTTATCGATCGACCCGGTGAACGCTTTACTCAAAGGTTCCCGCGGAGTCGAAGGAATACTGGATGGAGTTGTTGAATATTCGGATTTTCCCGGTTCACCGGAGCATAAGGCAAATGTTAACATTCGGAACGCGAATCTGTTTGGACAGAAATATAAAAATATTCGGATCGATGCGATTCTGGCGGAAAATCAAGTCCGAGTCGATACAATTTCCATCATCGATCTACATGACGGAAATCTGATGGGTTCGGGCAGTTTTTCTTGCAATTTTCCGATGAAAAATGGATCACCGTTTGTAACAGCGTCAGATTCACTTCGGTTTCAGTTTGAAGCATCCGATTTCGTATTGAAGACATTCGACCCCGTATTCTGGACGAATCTCAGAAAAGACGGGAAAATATCAGGCAAGATCGAGGTTAAGAATCGGATGGATTCGCCGGTGATCGATTACGATCTCACTGTTGCCAATCCCGTTTTTGATAAAATGCATGGAAACGAATTAGCGGTCAAGGGAAAATATCAAAATTCACGGTTTAACTTCTCCGATCTTATGCTTAAAGATGACGCAGGTACGACGAAAGGAAAAGGCTTTTTGCCATTTACAATCCGGTTCGTTCCGCCGGTGTTTTCTTACAATGTAGATTCATCGTTAAGTTTAAATATTTCGCAGCATTCGAATTCGCTCAATTTTATAACTGATTATTTTGAAGACGTGGAAAATTTGACGGGAGATTTTGATATCGCGTTAAGTTTTTCAGGAACACCCAATCATCCGGTCCGCTCCGGAAATGTCACGGTTAAAAACGGTGTTTTGAAAATGTCGATGCTCGAAAATCCGATTACCAGAATCGAAGGAAGCGCGTTGATGAGCAAAAACGTTCTCGACATCGTTTCGATGGATGCGCATATGTTCAAGCCGGCACCGCGTAACAAACTCGATCAGGCCAAATCAAAGTTGAAATCCATGACCTTGGATGTGTTATTCCCACCACAAGTCACCGATCTTGAACCCAATCTGATCATATCCGGTAACATTGATTTTACTCGATTTTTCCGTCCTGTTTATAATATCAAAACCGTCGGGAATCGGTTATACATACGGACGCTGTTAGCCGAACAGGAAGGTATTATAGATGGCGAGTTTAGTATTTCCGGGCGCGACACGATCAACATCGAGGGTGATGTTGATGTGACGGATTTCATCATCCGAAATGAATTTAAGGTGTCGGAACCGGTTATAGAGAAGGTCAAGCCGAGTTCCACCTATACGAATATTAATATTCACACAATCATCCCGGGAAATTTATACTTTAGAAACAATCAATTGGATGCCGATCTTTCGGGCGAAATGTGGATCATCCGAAATGGTGCCGATCCGTTCCAATTTTCCGGAACGCTGGATGTCCGAAGCGGCAAATTTTTCTATTACGGTTGGGAATTCAATATTGTCCGTGGTTCGATCATTTTCGATCCGACAGAATTTAATCCGACCCTGGATTTCGAGGCGCAGGTTGATCTTGCTTCATACACCAATACCGATTCGACGGGAAGCATTTCAAGCGATGATAATGAATACGCTACCGTCTATCTGACAGGCGATCTGGAGCAACCGCTTCTCGAATTCGAGTCCTCAAATTATTCCCAAAGCGATATTTTGATGTTTTTAACGCGAACCGGCAGTACTTCCGAGGAAAATGGCAGTCAGGATAGATTATCTTCCGATGCGTTGAATGTTTTCGGGATGTATTTTGAGCGGCAACTTGAAAAAAGTATCAGCCGGTTAAGTGGGTTGGATGAATTTGAACTGCGTACGAAAGGTAATCTGTTCTCCAACCAATCGACTGATCAGTGGAGTGTCATGCTGGGTCAAAAACTGGCTCCAAATCTGTTTGTCACCTATGAACGTAATTTTTCTCTGATCGAACCGAATCAACAATTCGGACTGGAATATCGCATCAACCGATATACATCGCTTGTTGGAGAGGTGGACCAAAATGGCCTTTTACGAATTAATTATCAGTATAAATACCATTATTGAGATCATCAGTTTTTAGCCGCATTGTTTACTTAATCCTTCTCTGTCTTTTATTGTCGGGGCAAGGATTGGCGTTTCCGGCGATAAACAACTTTACGCCGACCGAATATGTCGTCCGGAAGATTTATATCGATGGGAATAAAAGATATTCCGAGCGCTATCTGAAACGAAAAATGAATCTGAAAGACAAACAGTTCACGCGGACAAAAACCTTCACCCGGCGGCTCATTGAATTGGATCGATTATTGATCGAATCCCTGTATGTCAAAGACGGGTATCTTTATTGTTCGGTGAAAGATTCTTTTAAGGTTTTCGATAGTGGTGATGTCGATCTCTATTACTCGATCCGTGAGGGTAAACAGTATATTTTAAAAAACATCACGATCCGAGGCGCGGAATCGCTCGACGAGAAAAAAATCCTATCACTGCTTGATCATAAGGTCGACAAACCGTACAATCCAATCCAGATCCGCGCGGGAATTAAAGCGATTTCCTATGAGTACTCTAACATCGGGAAACCGCTGGCAGTTATCTCAGATTCATTGACCATCAATGACGGAATTCATCTGAAAATCTCGATCACTGAAAATCAAACGATGAGGATCGGTGAAGTAAAAGTCGTCAACAACCAGTTGGTCAAGACTAAACCAATACGGCGGGAAATTATTTTTCATCCCGGCGATCTTTATTCTCAGGAAAAATTGGAATTGTCGAAGCGGCATATTTTTGAGACCGGATTATTTTCCAGCGCGAATATTCGCTTAGCGGACATCGATACGGTCAAACATATTCTGAATTTGGTTGCCGATGTGCGCGAATTGGATATGCACTATCTCGGACTGGATTTCGGTCTCGGTCAGGATCGCGGTATTTTGTCCGGAAATGACCCTTACACTTCGTTTGAAGTGACCGGTGAATGGTTACACCGGAACATGTTTGGCAGAGGAAGTCGTTTGAGCACTTCTGTCACTACGTCCCTGAACCTGACAAATATTCTTTCCCGCCCGATGACAGAAGCGGAAATACTTTGGGTTGAACCATGGTTGCTTGGATTTCGGTCATCCAATACTTTCCGGCTCTTTGTTGAAAACCAACTTCTCGAAGAGCAGGAAAAGACGACTTATGGTGGTGAAGCGGCTGTAATTTACCAACCGAATAAGCGTTTTTACTTGAAGACTATGCTCCAGATGCAAGGCATTCGCTGGAAGTACGATCCCGCGCCGGGTGACTATTCCGAGTCCGAGTTGGAACGGGCGATCTCATTTAACCTGCGCCGGGATTATCGGGATAATTTCCTCTTTCCGAAAAGCGGCACGCTGATGACCTTCACTGGAAAAATTGTCGGTTTGGTGCTGGGCGGAACGCAGGATTACTTCAAACTGGAAACAGCTTTCAGCCAATATTTCAATGTGTTTGGGCCTTTTGTCTTGGCAGGTCGCGCGAAAATCGGATGGATAACTTCCTTTACAAAAAAAGAAACGCCGGTTTACGAAAAATTTTATCTCGGCGGAGAAACGAGTCTCCGCGGCTGGAAGGAACGTAAATTATTCACCGATGATGGTACGCTCGATGGAACCGCCCTCGGAAAAGACATTAAAGTACTCACCAATGCTGAAATTCGATTTCCGCTCTTCTGGCTGCTCGGCTGTGAAGTGTTTATCGACGGCGGCAATCTTGCCGACAGTTTTTCCGATCTCAAATCTCAAACCTATCGCTGGAATACAGGAATTGGCTTGACTATTGCTTCTCCTTTAGGTCCGATTCGGATTGACTATGCGAAGAAACTCAATCCGAAAACGCTCTTTGAAAAAGAAGAATTATGGCAGATCCAATTCGGGATTCCATATTCGTTTTAGAAGAAGGAGGAATAACATGATTTCGTTTGATAAACTGACGATCAAGGCGCAGGAGATCGTTAAAAACGCTTTCGAACTGGCGATCAATCTGAATAATCAGGAAATCCAGCCGGAACATTTTTTTTCGTCCATATTCACGACGCCTGATAACATTGGTTTAGTCGTTTTACAAAAAATTGTCGGAAACACCGATCCAATCGTGGAAGAGGTCGAACGCATGACCGGGCGATTTCCCAAGATTACTGGCGCTGTCGGTCAGCCTTACATCAGCACGCTTTCCGATCAGATGTTTCGATCGGCCGAAGTATTCGCCAAACAATTGCAAGACGAATACATCAGCGTCGAACATTTGATTTTGGCATTGCAGGAAACCGCTAAGGACGAATTAAAAGCGCTGTTCAAGAAAAACGGCATTACACAAGAAACGCTGTTATCTGCTTTGAAGGAAATTCGCGGCAGTCAGCAGGTCAAAGATCAAACGCCGGAAGACAAATATCAGGCGTTAAAACGTTATTGCCGGGACTTAAACGATCTGGCGAGAAAAGGAAAACTCGATCCTGTTATCGGCAGAGAAGACGAAATCCGCCGAGTGCTTCAGGTCTTGATGCGCAGAACGAAAAATAATCCGGTTCTCATCGGCGATCCCGGCGTCGGCAAGACGGCAATCGCAGAAGGATTGGCGATCCGAATCGTCGCTCAGGATGTTCCGGAAGGTATTAAAAATAAGCGCGTGATGGCGTTGGACATGGGCGCGCTGATTGCTGGCGCAAAATATCGAGGCGAATTTGAAGACCGTCTGAAATCGGTCGTCCGCGAGATTACCGAAGCGGAGGGAACCATTATTCTCTTCATCGACGAAATTCATACGGTCGTCGGAGCGGGAGCGGCTGAAGGTTCCGTTGATGCGTCGAATCTGCTGAAACCGGCGTTGGCACGAGGCGAGATGCGTTGCATTGGCGCCACGACACTGGACGAATACCGGAAATATATCGAGAAAGATAAAGCGCTGGAACGTCGGTTCCAGCCGGTTCTCGTCGATGAACCTTCGGTTGAAGATTCCATATCCATTTTACGCGGTATCAAAGACAAATACGAAATTCATCACGGAATCCGGATTAAAGATGCGGCGTTGATCGAAGCGGTCGAACTTTCACATCGGTACATTACCGACCGGTTTTTACCCGACAAAGCGATCGATCTGATTGACGAAGCGGCCAGCCGTTTGCGCCTGGAAATAGATTCACTTCCCGTTGAATTGGATGAAGTCGAACGGAAGATCAGTCAGATGGAGATCGAAAGCCGTGCGCTGGCAAAGGAAAAAGATATACCGGAATCACAGGAGCGTTATCAGAAAATCCAAAAAGAGCTGGCGCAACAGAAAGAAATCTCAGGTGCGTTGAGAGGTCGCTGGGAAGAAGAAAAACGTCACATCGGACAGATCAACGAACTCAAGAAAAAGATCGACACATTGAAGATCGAAGGCGACAAGGCCGAGCGTGAAGGTAACTGGGAGCGGGCAGCGCAGATCAAACACGCAGAACTGCCAGCGCTTAACCATGACCTTGAGAACGAGAAAGCATTGCTCACCAAAAAACAAGGCGGTCGCGCTTTGTTGAAAGAAGAAGTGACCGAAGAAGACATTGCCGAAATTATTTCCAAATGGACGCATATTCCGGTTTCCCGTTTGGTGGAAAGCGAACGTCAGAAACTATTGCATATTGAAGACGAAATCCATAAGCGGGTCGTCGGACAGAATGAAGCGGTGACGGCCGTCGCCAACGCGGTTCGACGCGCGCGTGCGGGATTGCAGGACGAAAATCGCCCGCTGGCGACATTTATTTTCACCGGTTCAACCGGCGTCGGCAAAACTGAAACGGCGAAAGCATTGGCGGAAGTCCTTTTCTATGATGAAAACGCCATCATCCGCATTGATATGTCGGAATATATGGAAAAACATTCGGTGTCCCGGTTGATCGGCGCTCCTCCCGGCTATGTCGGCTATGACGAAGGCGGACAACTGACGGAAGCGGTTCGTCGGAAACCATACTCGGTCATTTTACTCGATGAAATCGAAAAGGCGCATTCCGACGTTTTCAACATCCTGCTTCAGGTACTGGAAGACGGAAGATTGACGGATAATAAAGGACGCGTAGCCAATTTTAAAAATTCCATCATTATCATGACTTCCAATCTCGGTTCACAGGCGATCATGGGACAAACTTCCGGCGTCACAGAAGAGAATATCGGTGTGATTTACGCGACCATTCAGGAAACGGTCATGAGTCAGTTGAAGCAATATCTGAAGCCGGAATTTTTAAATCGCGTGGATGAAGTCATCGTCTTCATGCCGCTATTACCGTCGGAAATCGATCAGATCGTTCAACGACAGTTCGATCGACTCTCGGTAAAAATGAAGACGATGGGAATCGAGATAGTTTTATCAAAAGCGGCACGGTCAATGATCGCACAAGCCAGCTGGGATCCGATTTACGGCGCACGCCCGGTCAAGCGGACTCTGCAGAAACACCTTCTCGATTCGCTGGCATCGATGATTTTAGAAGGAAAATTCGGCGCTGGTAATACAGTTCACGTCGATCTGAAAGATGGGAATATCGTTTTTAGAAAAAAGTGATTGGAACAAAGCCGAATAATTGCCGGTTTAAGCCGAAGAATCGTTTTTGAGAATTGACCGAGAGAAACGAATTGATTAACTTAGGCGCAGTTTTTTATTATCGGGAATGTACTTTAATTTTCTGGGAGGAATACAATAATGAGTAGAAAAGCAATCGTTGTTCTGACAGCATTGATGGTTATTGCCGTGATCGGATGCGGAAAACCGGACAAGAGCGCGCAAGGATACTGGGACGCGGGCATCGCCTGTTATCAGGATCAGGACTTCAAAGGATGCGTCAAAGAATATGAAAATCTGATCAAATTTTATCCGGAAGACTCGCTTGCCGTCCCGACGCTATTTGCAATGTCGGAAATCTATAAAAACAACCTGAACGACCTTCCCGAGGCGATCAAGATCTATGAGAGAATCATAGAAAAATATCCGACGTCGGAAAAAGCTCCGAATGCGCTGTTTATGATCGGTTACATGTATGCCAACGAAATGAAAGATCTTGCCAAAGCCAAGGAAACCTACACGAAATTTATCGAGAAATACCCGGATCATATTCTGGTTCCATCGGCGCAATGGGAACTTGAAAATCTTGGAAAATCACTGGATGAAATTCCCGAACTGAAAGACATCAAGAAAAAATAAATGAGGCGTGATCTATGAGTTTTAATCTGACTGAGATGAACGAAAGAATCCGGCAGGAAAGTTCATTTATTTCCGGAATCCGGCTGGAAGTCGGTAAAGTGATCGTCGGTCAAAACCACATGGTTGACCGGCTCATCATTGGAATGCTCTGTAACGGGCACATCCTGCTGGAAGGTGTTCCCGGTCTGGCAAAATCCCTGACCGTCAGCACGCTGGCAAAAGTCATTCATACTTCTTTCCGCAGGATCCAATTTACTCCCGATCTATTACCAGCCGATCTGATCGGAACGATGATCTATAACCAAAAATCGGGTGCCTTCGAGACGAAAAAGGGACCGATTTTCAGCAATATTATTCTGGCCGACGAAATCAACCGCTCACCCGCCAAAGTTCAATCGGCGCTTCTTGAAGCGATGCAGGAACGGCAGGTTACCATCGGTGAAAATACGCATCGGCTCGACGATCCATTTCTCGTTCTGGCGACGCAGAATCCGATCGAGCAGGAAGGCACGTATCCGTTGCCGGAAGCACAGGTTGACCGGTTCATGCTGAAAGTTGTCATTTCCTATCCGAATAAAGAAGAAGAATTGGAGATCATGAAGCGAATGGCGACGACGAACGGAGAGATCGTTATTAATCCGGTCATCTCACCTGAAGATCTGAAACGCGCCCGTAAAGTCGTCAATGATGTTTACATCGATGAAAAGATCAACCGGTACATTCTCGACATCGTTTTTGCGACACGCGAACCGCAGGCATACAAACTGTCCGATCTTTCCCCGCTAATTCATTACGGCGCTTCGCCCCGCGCTTCCATCTTTCTGGCGATGGCAGGTAAGGCGAAAGCGTTCATTCAGGGACGCGGCTATGTGACGCCTGAAGACATTCGCGACGTCGTCTGGGATATTCTGCGTCATCGCATCATTCTGACTTTTGAAGCGGAAGCCGAAGAGGTCAATGTTGAAAATGTCATTCAGCGGATTATCGATACGGTCGAGGTTCCGTAAAAAAATAAAATCGGAAACACGGTGAAGAAACCGTTTCAGTTCCCGATTTCCAGAACCCAATGCGAATGATGGAAAAATCATGCTGACGCGTGAAATTCTGAAAAAAGTACGGCAAATCGAACTGCGAACACGGCATTTGGTCAATGATGTGTTCAGCGGCGAATACCATTCGGTTTTTAAAGGACGCGGAATGGAATTCGCTGAAGTCCGCGAATATCAATACGGTGACGATTTCCGGATGATCGATTGGAATGTGACTGCGCGGTACAATCACCCGTACGTTAAAATTAACGAAGAAGAACGCGAGTTGACGGTGATGCTGGCCGTCGATTGTTCCCGCTCCGGCGCATTCGGTTCCCACGAAAAGTTCAAATCGGAGATTGCGGCTGAGATTTGCACGCTGCTTGCATTTTCCGCCATTAAAAATAATGACAAGGTCGGGCTGATGATTTTCAGCGATGTTATCGAGAAATTTATCCCGCCGCGTAAAGGAAAAAGCCACGCGCTCAGGGCGATCCGCGAACTGATGTATTTCAAACCGTCATCGCCGCGAACCGGAATCAGAAACGGGCTGGAATTTCTTCTCAAAGGTCTGAAACGAAAGGCGATTGTTTTCGTCATTTCGGATTTTTTCGACGAAGGATATGAGAAACCTCTGCGTGTTCTGAATCAGAAACATGATGTCATCGCAATCCAGTTGCTTGACCGGCGAGAGAAGGAAATTCCGAACGTCGGCTTGCTAAAATTGCAGGACGCGGAGACGCTGGAAGAAACGTGGGTCGATACGACTGATGCTAATTTCCGCCAGACGTACGCTGACCTGATCGATCAAAAGCGCCAGCGGTTTATCAAAGACGCCAAGAACATGAATCTCGACCTGATTCAAATCGATGATTCGCAGTCGTACGTCGATCCGCTCGTGCAATTTTTCAAGAACAGGGAGAGAAGATTTCGGTGAGCGATTCCGAAACGGCGACTTTCAACATGATACAGCAAAAAATAATAAACAGATTGAACGACTTGAAAATTATTCTTATGTTTTTATCGGTTTTCACGCTGTTCGTTCCGGCTTTTTCACAGGCGATCCCGATCACCGTGCAGGTGCAGATCGATACGGCGATTGCCACGATCGGTGACCGGATTCAGATGAATGTCCGTCTGTCATATCCGGAAGGAACAAAATTTCAATTTCCATTCATCGAAAAAACACTGGGCGAGACGGAAATCGTCGGAAACCGTTTTTCCGAGCCGGAGAAAATCGATGGCGGTCTGACGCAGACGTGGACACTTGAACTGGCGGTCTTCGACACCGGAACTGTGACAATCCCGCCACTGGAAATTCGCGCACAGTCACCGTCGGATTCGACCGCTATCATGACATTTACGACCGATCCGCTAAATATCCACGTCATTTCCGTATTGCCGACTGGTGAAACCCAACTGAAAGACATCAAACCACCGTTTCCGATCCGTCGTGCTTTGCCTCTGAAATTGCTCGCTTTCCTGATCATCCTGGCGGGATTGTGTTATGGCGCATGGAAGTATTATCAAAAATGGAAACGGGAACATCCGCCGTTAGTGCTCGACGAACGGTTTCTCGAAGCACCGCATGTCGCCGCTTTCCGGAAGTTGGAGCAACTGAAAGGAAAAACCTTTACGACTGTCGAAGAACAGACGCAATATTATTTTGAGATTTCGCAAATCATCCGTGAATATATCGAACGAAGATGCTTCATCCGAGCGCTGGAATTGACCACAACCGAAATTAACATCGCGTTAAGCGAAACCGACACCAACGAAGTAACGCGAGCGGAAGTCAACATGCTATTTCAGGAATTGGATGTCATCAAATTCGCCCGCCAGATTCCGACTGCCGACCGGATTCCGTCGGTCTGGAACGGAGCATGGAAATTCGTCGATAAAACGAAACGAGAGTACTTTCTAACAGGAGGAACGAGTGATTGAAGTAAAAAATCTGGTGAAACACTATGGGAGCGTCCGCGCAGTAGACGACATCTCGTTTACCGTTGAAAAAGGAGAAATACTGGGTTTTCTCGGACCCAATGCCGCCGGTAAAACGACAACCATGCGAATCATAACGGGTTTTATGCCCGCCTCATCCGGAACGGTTACTGTCGCCGGTTTCGACGTGTTCGATCAGGGAATTGAAGTGAAAAAGCGGATCGGTTATCTGCCGGAAAATCCGCCGCTATATGCCGATATGCGCGTGGTGGATTATCTAAGGTTTGTCGCCGCGATCAAAGGCGTTGATAAGAATACAATCGACGTGGAAGTTCACCGCGTCGCCGAAAGGATGTCTATCAACGACGTTCTGGAAAAACATATATCCAAACTTTCCAAAGGATATAAACAACGTGTCGGATTTGCGCAGGCATTGTTGAATAATCCGCCGGTGTTGGTTCTCGACGAACCGACTGTCGGTTTAGACCCGAAACAGATCATCGAAGTGCGCGAGCTGATTAAAAGTCTCGCCTACGAACATACGGTCATTCTCTCCACGCATATTCTCCCGGAAGTCAGCATGACGTGCAGCCGCGTCGTTATTATCAATGATGGAAAGGTCGTCGCAATGGACACGCCGGATAATCTGACTGCGCGGCTCAAAGGAAGCGAATCGATTCTACTCGAAGTCGAAGGCGCAATTCAGGACGTTCAGAATGAACTCGAAAAGACGCCGAACGTTTTATCCGTTGCGGTTCAGCCACTCGCGATTCCGGAAACGGCTCAGTATGTCGTCGAATCGACCGTTGGTTTCGATGTCCGGAAAGAATTGGCGGCTCGCATCGTGAAGAATGGCTGGGGTCTTTTAGAAATGAAAACGTCCGGGCTGAGTCTGGAAGAAATCTTCCTGCGATTGACGACAAAAGAAGAAGAGGTGAACTAATATGGGAAATGTTTATACGATTTTTAAACGGGACGTCCGGTCATATTTTTCTTCGCCGATCGCTTATGTGGTTATTGGGCTTTTTCTCGCCGTCACCGGCATATTTTTTTATCTCATGCTGACCAGCTTCCTTCAGTACAGTTATGCGGCAATGATGCAGCGCCAGAATGTTCCGCTGAATGTTAACCTGATGATGATCAGACCGTTCCTGCTGAATACATGCGTCATCGTTCTGTTCATGATTCCCATGATCACGATGCGGTCGTTTTCCGAGGATAAAAAAAGCGGAACGATGGAACTGCTCCTGACTTCGCCTTTGACGAACTGGCAGATCATCCTCGGTAAATTCTTCGCGACCTATTTTCTGTATGTCGTAATGACGCTGGTGACTTTTCTATTCATGATTTTTCTCTTTATCTGGGGAAAGCCACAACTGATGCCGGTTCTCATCGGTTATCTCGGTTTGCTCTTGATGGGCGCCGCATTGGTCGCGCTCGGGAATTTCATCTCATCCTTGACAGAAAACCAGATTGTGGCGGCTGTCGGAACATTCGCGGGAACAATGTTTCTCTGGGTCATCGGTTTTGCGGCCGATTTCGCTGGAAAGATATTCGGACCGTTTTTCGGGTATATTTCCATCGTTCAGCATTTTGAAGATTTTTCCAAAGGTGTGTTCGACACAAGCCATCTTGTCTTTTATGTGTCGCTGACCTTTCTGATGTTGTTCTGTACTTACCAATCCGTCGAATCTTCTAAGTGGAGAGGTTAATGATGAAAATCGACAAACTGAAACTCGATAAATGGATTTTAACCGCTGGAATTTTTCTGCTGCTTTTTGGATTGATTCTCTATTCGATCGTCGGGGTTTGGAACTGGAAATTGTTGACGCTGATCGGTATCGGGTTGGCGGGAATCATTTACGCGCTGCTCCGGCTGGATGTGCGGAGGTTTTTCAAAGACCGTCGTTTGCTTTACAGCGGGAATATGGCATTTATCATTATTATCACGATAGCGATTTTAATCCTCGTGAATTTCTTCCTCGCGCGTCATACATGGCGGGTTGATTCCACAACTACAGGAACGTTTAGCCTGTCCGATCAAACCATTAAAGTATTGAAAGGTTTGAATAAAGAGATCGAGATTTACGCGTTTGCCAAAGACCTGAATAAAAATTCCGTCGAAGACCGGCTGAAAGAATATTCTCATTACACCAAACGGCTGACGTGGGAAGTTATCGATCCGGACGAGAAGCCGACGATTGCTAAAAAATATAACGTGAAAAATTATGGCAATCTCGTCGTTCTCTGCGAAGGCAAGGAGGAACAAATTCCCAGTGCTTCCGAAGAATCGATTACGAACGCCATCATCAAAGTCACCCGCGAAGGCAATAAGAAAATCGCCTTCGTCACTGGACACGGCGAGTGTGATATCAATTCAGCGGAACGTGACGGTTTTGCCAAAGCGAAAGAAGCAATTAGCGAACAGAATTACGATGTATCCGAGATTCAGTTGGCTGGCGTCGATTCTGTCCCGGTAGATATTTCCGTTCTCATTGTTGCTGGCCCGGAAAAAGACTTTTTCGACAAAGAACTCGCTATGCTGACCAAACACATCAACAACGGCGGCGGTGTACTGTTTCTCCTCGATCCGCGACCTTCCACCGGATTGATCGGTTACATGAAAAACTGGTTTGTCGAAGTTGGTGATAATCTTCTGATCGATGTCAGCGGTGTTGGACGTCTCTTCGGCGCCGGCCCTGAAATTCCATTGATCTCAAATTATACAAGCCACCCGATTGTTAAAGACATGAAAGGGACCATGACCTTTTTCCCGATGGCGCGGTCGATTAAAGCGATGAGTACGGAAGGCACGACAGGAATTTCAGTTGAAGAGATCGCATTGACGGGCGAGAACAGTTACGCCGTTTCAAACGTCGATCAGGTTCTCAAAACCGGGCGGGTCGATATTAAATCCGCCAGCATGAAAGGTCCCTTTCCGGTGATTTGCGCGACAACGGTCGAACTCAAAATGCCGGAATCGAGCGGTCAGACCAAAGCGCGCATCGTAACGGTCGGCGACTCGGATTTTGCATCGAACGCCTATTTTCCTAGTCAGGGCAACGGTGACCTTTTTATGAATATAGTCAGCTGGCTATTATCCGACGAAGACCTCATTTCCATCCGTCCGAAAGCGCCGGATATTCGCCTCGTTGAGATGAGCCCGGCTCAAACAAAAACCGTTTTTTGGTTGACTGTTATCATTTTACCAGCAATTGCGTTCGGTATCGGAATCATGGTTTTCATCAGGAGGAAATAATTTTGAATTGGAAGAACCTTACCGGTTTGACTGGGATTTTAATTCTGCTGTTCATGGCGATCTATTTCTTTGAAATCAAGGGCGGCGAGAAGCGCGAATCGAAAAAGCAAACAGAAAATCTCCTTTTTTCGATTTCCAAGGACGACGTTGTCCGGATGGAAATTCGTTCGGAATCGGATTCGGTCGTTTGTGAGAAAACGAATGATGTCTGGTCAATCGTCAAACCAATCAGTACTGGTTGTGATACAACGGTTCTTTCAATAAATCTCACCTCGCTTCTGGAATCCACCATTGATAGAAAAATTCTGGACACTTTAACGGCGCTGGAGCCGTTCGGATTGGACTCGCCACGCTCTGAAGTGATTTTAACGGGAAAGGATGCCGTTCCGCAACATTTACTGATCGGCGACGAGAATCCGACCAGTACTTCAGTTTATGTCAAATATCCGGACAAACCGGACATTTTTACAACCAATAAATCCCTGATGACCTTTGCTCAGAAAAAACTATTCGATTTTCGAGATAAAAAGATCATGCATATTGTCGCCGCCGATGTATACCGAATCGAGATCGTCTCAAAGATCAAGGGCAGAACGATACTTGAAAAATCCGGCGATGTCTGGAATATCGTTTCGCCGGTTACCGTCCGGGCTGATAACAATGAAGTTCAGTCGCTCTTGAACAGACTTCAAAATACGAAAGCGAAGTCGTTTGAAAGTGAAAAGCCGGCAAATCTTGCCAAATACGGTTTATCACTACCATCGCTGACAATTCGGTTGTTTGATAAAGAATCACTGGCTCAAGCGGCTTTTTCTATCGGCACGAAAAATCCGGAGGACGAATCGGGTGCCTCATTTGCGAAGGAATCTACCCGCAATCCGGTTTTTACGGTAGAGAATTGGTTGACGGATAACCTGCATAAGAGTTCATTTGATCTGCAGGATAAGAATATCGTCAATATGAATCGGGAAAGAATTGACAAAGTCATCTGGAAATTTGATGATAAATCGTATGTTTGTGAGAAATCAGATTCAGTGAACTGGAAACTTGTTTCTCTGGATAATGCCGAGGCAGATGAAAAATCAATGGAACGGTGGCTGAAAGGAATCTCCGAACTGACGGCTGACGAACTCGTTAGTTATTCACCCGGATCGCTCGTTCCGTATGGACTCGATACTCCTCAGGTGATCGTTTCACTATTTGAAAATGGAAATGAGATTGGAACGATACTGATCGGGTGGAAAGTCGGTGAAAACTATTATTACATCAAGTCGGCGGAGACACAATTCGTTTATAAAATTTCCAAATCGAAAGTGATCGCCGTCAGAAAGACTGCCGAAGAACTGATGCGAAAAATCTCCTGATTCGAGATTGGTTTTCTATTTAGATTCTGGATGGATGAATAAAAGTTCCAGGAAATGGCTGGCAAATATACTTATCGGGTTTTGATTTGTTTAGTTATTCGAAAATTCTCTTTTGGGTCTCGGTTTCGGCGGACGAGCTTCGTCGATGCGCATCGTGCGACCATCAAATTCCTGTCCGTTTAAACCTTCTTTGGCCTTTTCGGCTTCTTCGGGCGTGCCCATTTCGACAAATCCGAAGCCTTTGCCTTCGATAATATTCACATTTTTAACTTCACCGTATTTGGCGAAAATTGCTTCCAACGATTCGTTGGTCACTGAATACTTAAGATTTCCTACGTAAAGTTTGCTACCTTGCATTCTAATCTCCTTTTTCGATTCTCATTGCGCCATAATGTTTCTTTCTGGGAGGTAAAAGCAAAATAGCAACTCAGACCCCTTGCAATACAACATTACTTAACACATGAGAGAATCCTTCAAGCGTTTTCGCTTAAGGATGTTGCTGAGTGTTTATAGTATATGTCCGCAATATTTCGCCAGCCATTTCAAAGAACGGCTTATATTAAAATAAAAAAATTTGGTTTCCAATAGATTTTTCGTCGGACACCCGTCGAAGTGTCTCAAAATTCGCAATTATTTAGTCATTACAACTGTGTAAAACTGTATTTATTTATAAGGTCTTTTGAAATATCCGGTATCTTTTATAAAGCACGCCGCCGACGCGTTCCATCTCAGAGCGAACCTGAATATTATTCTCGAGCTCGTGGTTTGTATCGAGATATTCAAAACCGGCAACATGAGCCGAACGTACCATGGCGGCACCCATGAGAGCGTCGATACCTTTTCCTCGGAATTCAGGTTTTATAGCTCCGAGCATTAGATCTAACTGGCGACTTGTCTTTCGTGAATGCAGAATATAGAAAAGTCCAAACGGAAAGAGATGACCATTGGCTTTCCGGAGTCCCGCATTCATATTTGGGATGCCGATGATAAAGGCGATTACTTGCTCCCGAAATGTAACCAATTTAACGAATCGTGGATCGATGATCGGTAGAAATCGTTTGGATAGATTAAGCATGTCCTGTTCACTGAGAACGACATAACCCGGCAGATGCCGGTAAGTTTCGTTCATCAGCCGGAAAACAGGGATGATGAACGGCTGCAAAGTCTTTTTTTTGGTAAATTCCATGATCTGAAAATCCGTTTGCCTTAAAATCCGCTCAGAGACCTTTCGGTAAAGTTCAGGTGGTGTTTCCGGTGTCAGTATTTTATAAACTACGTAATCGACTTCTTTGACATAGTCCATCTCGCTCAGAAAACGGACGATATACTCTAAGTTATAAAAAGCCTCTGTTGATGGCTCGTTCCCGAATCCTTCGATTAGAAATCCCTGAGGATCCTGATTGGAAAAACTTTTCGGTCCGATTATTTTCGTCATGCCGCGATCTTTTGCCCATTTTTCAACAAAATCCAAGAGAGCCTTTGCAATTTCGATATTCTCTTCGCATTCAAGATAACTGAAACGCGCGGTTTTTTCACCGGAAGAATCATTATGCCGGTGATGAATGATGCCGGCGATTCGCCCAACCGGTCGGGCGTTTTGCCATGCAAGTGCTAAAGTGGTGTCATTTTCGGGAAAGGCTGGATTGACCTTGATATCGAAAAATCGAAATTCGTCACGTAAGATCGGCGGTACCCATTTATCGTGTCCGCGATGGATTTTCCAAGGCAACTTGATAAAAGCCGTCAGATCAGCCTGACTTTTCACGATTTTGATCTCAACACTCATTTGTCTCTAAAATGTGAAACTGAGAATGCAACTTTAACTCCAGATGTAAATTACAGATATTCGTTTCATGTCCCAACCATTTTATATATTTCAGACAACCGGAAAGAGACAAAATTCTGGTCGGGAATCATCTTGATAGTTCATGAATTATCTTCTATATTTGTTCGTCATGTCGGGAATAACCAACATCATCGGGCCGCTTCACTCAGGAAAGACCGCTCGCGTCATTCGGCTTACGATTGACGCGCTCGATTCCGGGAAAACGGTCACCTGTCTTCTGCCGTCTGGACACCATATTCGATTTTTCAAAGATCAAGTTCTATCGGGAATTCGGCGAACATTACCGGGACAATTATTTGTTGGGACGTTTGTCTCACTTGCCAACAGAATTCTAAACGAGTCTGGTTTTGTCTATCAACAGATCGGCGACGCCGAAGATTGGTTAAACATCCGGACCGGACTGAGTGATGCCGATTGTCGTGCGGGAACAGTGGCGCTTTTGCAAAAAACGTTTGCAGAAATCAGAAACTCGGGATTGAAAAATGATGAAATTCAAGCACTGGTCCGTTCTCTGAATGAGCCATCAGTTACTGGTTGGTTGGATATATATGATAAAATTCGTCAAAAAGCCAAAATCAGCCGGCGACTGAACGCTGACGAACAAATTTTATGTGCATGGGAAATGCTGAACGACAGACCGGACATTTTAAACGGCGATCTGCTGCTGATCGACGGATTTTACGAGTTCACCCCGATTCAGATAAAGATAGTGAAAAAGTTGACAGATCGGTTTTCTCAGACCTTCATTACGTTTCCTTCCGACAAAGAACATGCGGTTTACAGCTATGTTCGGAATCAAATAGTGCGGTTTGACAATAGCAAAACAATTGAAATCCAGAGAAAACCGAACAAATCTCCTGTTTTAGAATCTATCCGAACAGGATCGTTTTCCGATGGTGGTCATACGACGATTCTTCGAAAACCGGCGAATTGGATCAATGACTGGAAAAATTGCGAGATAAAGGTCGTTCAATGTCCGACGCGCTGGCGGGAAGTTGAAACCGCCGCCCGGACGATCAAACGCTGGATTTGCAATGGCCTGGATAGTGATAAAATAGGCGTCGTTTTTCGCGGTTCATACGATTATTCCGGATTGATCATGCTCATTTTTCCGCGATTTGGTATTCCGGTGAAAAGTGCGAGTCGGCGAGTTATGCAGACCATACCGGCGGAATTGTTATTGAGGATCGCTTCCGTAAATGAAAAACGGTTTATCCGTTCCGAAGTATTGGACATTTTTCGGCACGAGGCGGTTCAAGATCGCTATGGAAAAGAGGCGATCAACGATCTCGAACGACTGACGGCGGAGCTGGGGGTTCCGTTTGGTAAACATGAATGGCTGACGCAATATAAAAACCGGCTGGAATTTGTTCGGTGGCGGGCGACGGTCAAAGCAGACGCCGGAGAATTCGACCGTGTTTCTCAGGACGATCTTGCGAAAAAAATGGAATCCCGCCAGTCTGTTCTCGAACGGTTTTTGGAAGATATTTCAGTCCCTTCTTCGGCAACATGGCCGGAGTTCGGAGAGTCGTTCGACAAAGTACTTCGGAAATATTTCCCTGAATCAGGAGACGAATCAATAACAAAGTGTGTTAAGCAAATTTCTACGATCATCGGTTCGATGAGTAAACTTGCCGGCGAGCACAATCAAATAACACTTTCAGATTATTCTCAGGCGATGCGCAGGTTTTTTGAGGCGGAACCGGCGATCGTTTCCGGTAATGAAGTTCCGGCCGGTCTTTATTATTCAAGCGTGATGGATGCACGCGGGAAAACATTCGACGGATTGATCATTCTGGGAATGACCGACGGCGAATTTCCGCAAGTGCGCCGTGAAAATCCGATGCTGACCAATGAAATCCGCCGGAAATTGAATTCCATTGTCGGTGAAAACATTTTTCCGGATACATTACTCAACATCGACGAAGAAAAATGGTTGTTTTTCCTGACGGTTTCGGCGGTCGAACAGAAATTGCTTCTCACATTTCCGCTGTCCGGATTCGGAGGAAAACAACTTCCCGCATCACCGTTCTTAACGGATTTTTTATCGGTGCTTCCGGAAGATAATAGACATTTTGAGACGATTCCGGTCGATGAAATGATGCCGAAACCGGACGCTTTTGCTTCCATAGACGATGTTAAAGCGGCAATATTTTCATCGGATTTTCCCGAAGAAGATCGGTTTAAATTGGTGGAAAAAATCGGGAATTCTGACGATGTCAGGCGAATTAACGACATGATCTGGATTGAAAAAGGTCGGCAGGATCATTTGCAGAATGAGTGGAGCGGCCGAATTACAGATTTCACTCCATATTGGGATTTGATAAACGATCGATTTTCCGTCTCGCGAATACAGGAATTTGCCCGCTGTCCGTTTTATTTTTTATGTAAAAATGTCTGGAAAATTTACTCGCCCGAAGAACCGTCCATGGATGTGACACCGCTGGTTGACGGATATCTCATCCATGAAGTGCTTGAATTATTCCTTCGGGCATATTTGAATGGGACAAAAGATTATACAGCATTTCTCGAAACAGATTCGGGAAAACTGATCGAAGAAATCGTTTCCCGGATCGACCATTCTTACCGACCGAAATTTCGGTTTTTTACGGATGTCGTCTGGCAAAATCAGATGGAGATGTTGAAAAACGGACTGCAAGCGTTCGTGCGCTCTGAATTGCAATTTACTGATATGAATTATCGTCCTGTGCAACTGGAAAAGCAATTTGACCTGAAAGATGCGGCATTTTCCGTCGAATCGAATGGCTATCACAAAAATGTCATGTTTTCCGGGAAGATCGATCGGATCGATGTCAATCCGGAACGGAATTCGGTAGAGGTCGTCGAATATAAACGAACTTCCGCGTCGGCTTATTCGATGAAAGATGGCGTCGAAAAAGGCGTCTATTTTCAATTGGCGCTTTATTTGATTGCGGCGCGCCAAATGCTGGATATGAAATCCGTTACCGGCGCCTATACGTACGTTTTTCGGGATGGAAAACGGTTCAAGCCGGTGTTGACTGAGAAGATGTCATCGCGTTCGCGTGTTATCAAGCCGGATGAATTGGAATCTCTCCTCGAACAAACTCTTGTTAAAATTGGAATTTTATTGAACAAGATTTTTCAGGGACATTTTGATCTTTCACCGTCCGACGTGAAACGGTGCAATGACGGTCGTTGCGAATATTTCGATCTTTGCCGAGTCCGAAAAACCGTATCGGTCGAAGAATAACTGACGGTTTATGTTTTTTTACATAAAGAGGGTATAAAGCAACCAGACGAGCAAGGCGCCTGAAGTCGTGCAGGCGAGATTAACGATGTCGTTATCGATCCACTTATAACCTGACACGAGAAGTGTCTCGTATTTGCCGCAGTGAATGGTTTTTTCAGTCGTTTTTCGGCAATGCGGGCAACTGTACTGCGCCTGAACGGTCGCTCCGAGAATGGAATCGATGAAGGCACCGAGAATTCCGCTGATCGTGATGATGAGGAAGGCGGCGCTGACCGATTCGTTGATCGGAAAAATGCCGCTCAGTGTCAACACACCTGCTCCCGCGAACAATCCGGAAGTTCCGAGCATCGTAATACCACCGGAAGTTCCCGGTTGAACTTTGGAAAAGTTTAATATGTGGCGTGGTAATCTTTTTGAAAAAATACCGATCTCGGTTCCCCACGTATCGGCGGCCGCCGCCGCGAGCGATCCGAGAAACATGAGGTAAAAAAGGTTTTGCGATGTAAAATAATACATCACCGCCATGATGAGCGAAACGCCGCCGTTTGCGTAAACCTGCATGATGTCGCGGTTGCTCCCTTTTTCGACCATGCCTTTAAGAAGTGTTTTTTTAATTTTCCCGATCTTTGACAAAATAGAGGATAACACGAAGAATGTTGCCATTGGGATTACCCAGTTGAGCCCGCCGATGGAAAAAACGATCGAACCCAGCAACATTGCGCCTGCGGCTCCGCCGAGTGTCAGGGCTTTGAGTTTCAGGGCGGCGTATGCCAGGAAGAACGAGAATAAAATCCAACCGAGAACTAAAAACTGACCATTTAACGTGTGCTTTTGCATGATATCCAAAAGCAATGCGCTAAAAAGCGGCAATGTCAGATTATCGGAACCAGCGAACGAAATCGCTTCGGAAAGTGTCGCTACTATCCCGACGGTGGTGCCGATTAAAATCAAACTAAGTGTTTCCGGAATCGGCTCACCGGCGATTGCTTTGACTATCGAAAGGACGACCGTCGAAATGAGAAACGCGCTGATAAAAACGGCAGATGATCCTTTTACGGATTTTTTGTCTTTCCAGAGACGAAATTCTTTTGACCTTTTCCCGCTTGTTCCGATGATCGATGCCAGCGGATCGGAAACGGTCATGATCAACATGCCGATTATCAGGATGACCGGATCGGATTTCCAGTACAGGAGAATCAGGATAAGAAACGAAACCGGAAAAAAAACTGTTCCTAACGAAGTGCGTTCCGTTGTATGCATCCCTTTCATTTGACCTCGCTTCAGCGCTACGGCGTTTAAGAGAATAAAAATGAGCGCTAAAACGGCGGGTGGAGTCGGTGATAGAAATAAAGTGGGACTCAGCAAAACCAACAGCCCGACGCCGACATGAACGATCTGTCGCGTATGTTCGCCTGAGATATGGAAAAGTTTTCGGATGACTTCACTAAGGGCTACAAAACTCAGGATTACGACGAGAAACAGAGAGAAAGTGATCCAATCGGAACTGAAAGGTTGATATAATGGCACATTATCCTCATATTTTAAGTCGGGCTATTTTATGGAAATTCGTAAGTTTTTCCAAGATGTTTGAAGGTGTCTGGAATGAATGAAAAGGAAATTGAAACAAATCATAGCGACTATCGGAAAGCGGCATCGGGGATCAGCGAATCACTGATCGTTTGTGCCGCCGCCGGAACGGGAAAAACCACTGTTCTGGTCAATCGCTATCTGGAGATACTCCGTAAACACGCGGCAGGAATCGACCAGATTGCTGCGATTACTTTTACCGAAAAAGCCGCCAATGAAATGAAGGAACGGATTCGGGCGGAGCTATCCAAAACAGATTTTATCTGCCCGCAGGAACTTCGAGGCAATCTGATCGATCAGGTCAATCTCGCGCCGATTTCGACAGTCCATGCTTTTTGTGGAAGAGTGCTTCGTGATAATGTTTTCCTGCTGGAACTCGATCCATTGTTCACGATTTCCGACGAGACCGAAGAAAAAATCCAGCGTGCCGATTTTACCGAACGATTCCTGAACGACCGATTGAAGTCCGATAATCCGGAAATTCCGGCATTGCTGGAAGTGATGGAATTATCCCAGATCGATACTCTGCTGAATGTGGTTTGGAACAAGCGCGCAGAATGTTCCGACTTGATGAACCACATTCGCACGACTTCTGATGATACTCTTTTGAAGGAAATGAAAACTCTTCACAAAGAGATTACGCATCAGGTGCTTTCGGAGTTTTTCGATGACACTGAAAATATAAAAGCCATAGCGCAGTTGCGGGCGATCTCCCGTCCGAAAAACGGCGATAAACTGCAGGATTGTCTCGATTTGATTTTTAAAGCGGAATCGGAGTGGAAAACCGGTAATATTTTTATCGATTCTCTGAAATCAGACATGAAGACTGCATTCGATGGACGGATAAAAGGGAGCGAGAAAGTTTGGTCGGGCGATCTCGAAACAGTCCGGAATTTGCGGTTGCAATTGGGCGAACGCTGGAAAACCATCGATAATATTCTATTCGACTTTGTAGAGGAAACAGAGAAAACGCAAATCCGTTTGTTGAAATATTTCGTTGTGCTGGCGGGCATTTATATTGACTCATATCGTCAAACGATGTTCGCGTCCGGTCGCATCGACTTTGGAAGTCTGGAGACGGAAATGGTTCGCCTGCTTTCCGGAAAAAGTGAACAAATCCGGCGGTACGTTTCCCGATTCAGCCATCTTTTGGTTGATGAATTCCAAGACATCAATCCTATTCAGCACCGCATCATCGAACTGCTCTGCGAATTGAATCCTGACATCGTTACATTTTTCGTAGGCGACGAGAAACAATCGATCTACCGGTTTCGCGGTTCGGAAGTGGAGATTTTTAATCGCCTGAAAAATAAACGCACCCCGCTAAGACTCGACCTCAATTTTCGTAGCGTTCCCGGACTGATGGCGTTTTTCAACGATTTTTTTCCTTTTGTTTTAGGAAAGGATCAACCAAAGGAAACATTCGAAGCGAATTATCCCGTCCCGATCGATCCATATTTCAAAGAAAGTACGGATTCGATTCCTGTCGAAATCCTAATCGTCAAGGATGATGAATCTCTGGATAATGAGGATAAAACCGAAGATACGATTGTTTCTGCCGACACTTTTACATCCGAACTTTCGGAGGCTACATTTGTAGCGGAGAAAATTCAGGAACTGGTCGGCAAACCGGTCGCGAAAATCAAAGCGGAACCAATTCGCGAGGCGAAATTCGGTGACATGGTCGTTTTATTGCGTTCCCGAACGCACCAATTAGAGATTGAATCCACGTTTCGGAAATTCGGAATTCCATTTTACGTCGCGAGCGGAATTGGATTTTACGACCGCCGGGAAGTGCAGGATGTCGTGAATTTTCTTAAAGTTCTCCTAAATTTTTACGATGAAGTTGCGCTGATTACCGTCCTTCGGTCGCCGATGTTTGGCATAAGCGATTACACGCTGACGAAGTTTAGTTCTGAGTCGGGTTTGTTTGAAGGAATCCGGTACTATTTTTCGGAAACGTTATCCAAACCGGTTCAACTGAAATCGGAAGAAAAAATCCGTTTGGACAGGTTTTGGTTGGTTTATTTGGATCTTCAGAAAAGTCTTTCCGGTATGACGACGGCGGAAATCCTGATGAAGATCATTTCGGTGACCGATTACCTGACAATCGTTGGTTCGTTGGCAGATGGCGATCAGGCAGTAGCTAATATTCAAAAACTCTGCGGACTGGCTTTGGAATGGAGCGACGCCGGCAACATTTCGCCGATCGATTTCATTCGGAGAATCGGAATTTTCCGGTCGATTGAGGTGCGCGAGGGAGAAGCAAATTTATCGTCGGAAACCGGGAACGCCGTGGCGATCATGACGGTTCATGCGTCGAAAGGTTTGGATTTTCCGATTGTCTTTGTGCCGTTTCTCTCATCCAAGTTCAATGTCAACAAAGACCGGTTGGTCTTTCATCCGGGCGAAGGCATGGCGCTGAGTCTGAAAGCGCCGTTCGATGACAACCAGTCGTTCTTATTCAAATATCTCAAAAACCGCGACGGCAAGCGCTTGAAGGCAGAAGAGAAACGACTGTTGTACGTCGCGGCGACACGCGCACAATCCATGTTGATCTTTTCCGCTGACGAAACTCACCAAAAGAAAAAGAATTTGAATCAATCGATTTGGGGTGTTGTCAAATCGTATGTGGATGCCAATTCGGAAAAATCACTGTTCGTCAAACACGAGAAAACGACCGCGGAATTGTTTGAAGATTATCGAAAATCCGGATCGGCCGAATTATTGTCAGTGAAACCACTGAAGGTACAATTTCCCGATGACATCTGGCGGATGATCGAGCCGGTGAGAATGCCCGTAATGTCGATGAAAACGACGCCGACTCGTTTTTCGGAATTCATCGCCAAACGGAATCAATTTGTACCGGTTGCCGCTTCGCCGGAAACGGATCAGTTCTCGATTTCACCGACGGAGATCGGAACAGCCATCCATCAAGTATTCAGCCGTTGGAATTTCCGGAGCATGGAAGATTTTTTACAAAAAACCGGTGAATCGCTAGCGCCGTTTTTTCTGTCTGCTAAAGAAAAAGATAGTCTGAGTAAGACGTTGTCAGATTGGGCGATGCTGGTGCTTCAGGAACGTAATCCGCTGAGAACGTTGCTATGTTCGGCGACGGAAATTCGGAGGGAAGTCGGAATAATCGGAAAACTCGCCGGCGTTATTGTTGAAGGAACAATTGATTGTCTACTTCGCGATGCTTCGGATTCGTTTATCATTGTCGATTTTAAATCCGATCGGATTGGTGATTCGATTTCCGAAACGATGTTGAAAAAATATCGCGCCCAGCTGGATTTGTATGCTTTATTATTGAAGAAATGGTCGGGTTTGAATTTGACAAAACATTGTCTGTATTTTATCCGGCGTGGAAAGATCGTCGAAACGCGGGTAAACGATGCTCGACTTACCCGGACGGAAAGAGAACTATCGGAATTTATTCGATTACAAAATGAAATGAACTCGTGATGCGAATTGGAAAGCCACATTTAACCTTTACCGAAAAATGGTCGTCTAAAACTTTGTGTACAGGAATTTGAAATCTTGGAGCGACAGAAAGAGTTAAAAGAAAATGAAGTCACATTCAACCAACTGGTACGTGAAAATCACCAGCGAATCTACAGTTTGCTCCGAAAAATGGTTAGAAGTCATGAAGAAGCGGATGATCTAACGCAGGAGACATTTATTAAGGTGTACAAAAATCTTTCCAAATTTCGCAATCAATCTCAACCGGGAACGTGGATTTACCGGATTGCCGTTAACACGGCGATCAATTATCTGCGTCGGGAGAAATTGCATCAGTTTTTAAGTTTGGAAAGCGCGTATTCTGTTCGCGAAGAAGTTTTGAACTATCCGTCGAAAGAGTCGAGAGAGATTCTCAAATGCGCGGTCGGAAAATTACCGCCGCGGCAACAGGTTGCGGTGATGTTACGCATCTATCAAGAATTATCTTTTCGGGAAATCGCCGTCATTATGGAATGTACGGAGAACGCGGCAAAAGTGAATTATTCCCATGCTGTGAACAATCTACGGGTGTCATTAAGAAAAGCAGGAGTGAATTTTGAATCGATGTAAAAACATCAGAAAATTGGTACCATTGGTGATCGAAAATGCCGCTTCGCTCGACGAATGTTCGCAAGTGAAGACACATTGTGAGACATGCGAGTCCTGCGCTTCTTTTTATAAGGAAGCGTTTATGATTCGCAAGTCGATGATCGTCGAAAAGATCGAAACGCCCGACGCTTATGGAAGCGAATTGATCGTCAATCTGAACCGACGGATCGATGAACATCAAATCCGTCGTCGCATTTTATGGCGGGCGATTCCCGCATTCAGTGCGATGACCGCCGCTATCTTGTTCGTATCCATTCTTGTATTGAATGGTACGTTCAGAAACAACACACGGACCGAAACCGATGTCGTGTTGAACGAGACCTTTTCGCAGGAACTTTCCGGTATTCTCAATCTGACAGATTCGGAGGATGAATATCAAAATGTCGTCGTTCGGTACGTTCTTGAAGATACACAACAACTGCCGATTGACCGGTATATTCTGGCGTCGAGTGCAATGGACGAGAGTGAGTTCGAGTTATTTGTTAATGAAATCAAGAGCGTCTCGTTATGAAAAATTGACGTGGTAAAAGGAGATGACATGAATAAACTGTTTTTGTACCTCATCATTTTGTTAATCCCGATCGCCGGTGCATTTTCTCAGGAAGACCCAATGCACGGAATGGACAAGAACCGGCGGCAAAAGTTGGAAAATCTCCGTATCTGGAAAATGACAGAGTTCTTAGATCTGTCGTCCGAGCAATCGACGGTATTCTTTCCAAAACTGCACGAATATGAAAAAGCGATTCGGAAAAAACAAGGCGAACGTAACCGTCTTCTTAGGGAAATGTTTGAAAAATCCGAAAAACCGGACTTTCAACCGACGAGCGAAGAGGTTCGGAAAACAGCAAGAAGATTGGTGGAAATCGATATGGATATTATAAAACTGAAAGAGCAATTCATCCTAAGCATATCCGACGTTCTGACGCCTGTACAACAAATGCGATATATGTATTTTGAGACGCAGTTCAGAGAGTGTTTGATGCAGACACTCAATGCCAAAGAGCGCCCCATGAAACCCAAAGACAGGAGAAGACTATGAAACGATTAATGACGCTAACTATTTTCTCGATTTTCTTGAGTTCTTTAATATTTGCCGCTCCCCAAAAAGTCGTCGAAAAAAGAATTGTTCGGCGGACGCCGCAATCCGGAACCGAACAGCAGATTAAGCAAATGATCAACCTCCTGTTGACCGATGTCCAGAAAGATCAACTGCGTGTGATGAACACCGAATTCACCAAAAAACGGATTCTGATTACGGCAGATTTGAAGATTGCACGGATCGAACTCGAAGAGGCGCTCCAAAAAGACGAAGCGAAAAAAGACATAGACCTTAAAGTGAAAAAAGTTAACGACCTTCGCAGTCAACTGTTTGTGTTGAATATCGATGAGCGACTGGAATTTCGGAAGATTTTAACGCCTGAGCAAAAGACGAAACTGAAAAATATCCAGGAAAATACTCCGTTCGGTCGCGGCGTTCGGACGCCTGGAATGTCACCTTATCGACCGATGATGGATTCCTGTCCGTCGGAAATGGGTGAATGTGATGAAGACGCCGGAATGATGGATGAGGAACATGAATAATTCTGCCATGTCGCGCGTCCTTGAATGGATGAAAGAGATCGAGATCGGTTCGGGTGATTTGACGACGGAAAATGTCTCGCTGTATCCAAATTATATCCAGAGCGAATTAGTTGCTATTGACAACGGGATTTTCTCGGGAAAAGAAGTCGTCGAAGCGCTTTTTAGCCCGGTCGAAGATCGTGTGAAGTTGCACTGGAATCTAAACGAAGGCGATGCGATTCAATCTCAGGCCGTTCTTTGTCAAATCGAAGGAAACGGAGCCGAAATTCTCAAAGTCCAGCGGCTCGTTACATGGATTGTCGCCCGGATGTCCGGAATTGCCACGGCGACGCGCTCGGCGGTACAATTTCTCGAAAAAGCCGGAAAGAAGCTGGCTCCCGGTGCGAACATTTCGCCGATTTTTGAAGTCATCGACCGGATTGCCTTGGAAACTGGCGGATGTATCAGTTCCAAACACGGATTGGAAGATGCGATATACGTCACGCAAAATCATGTGAAATACGCGGGCGGTTTGGAAAAAGCATTGAATCGCCTTGAAGCGGAGATCGGTGACATCCGAAAGAAATTCCGATTCGACGTGGAAGTCAACACGCTCGATCAATTTAAAGAAGCCCAAAAACTCGATTGCGACGCCATTCGCGTCGTCGGTTTTTCAGAAGAAGAGATTCGGCAATTATTCGAACACACGGATATTGTCAAGATGCCGATTCTTCACCTAAATGTGATTTCCGATTTCCAACCCGGATTTCGCGAATATTTCTTTCGTTATTGTGCCATCGAAGCCTTGGCCGGAGATGTGCACCCATTAAAAAACCGGCTGATAATTCAGCCAGAAGGAGAATCTAAATGAGTACAAAAACCACATTCGTCAGCATTATCGCGTTGATTCTGACGCTGTTCATCATCGGCTGTGATTCGCCGACTTCCGAAAAGAGCGATCTGATTTCGGCGTTGAAAGAAATCGTCGAGTCGGATAGCGCGGTCGTCGTCGAAGGTATCAATGATTCCGGCGCAAAGGAGTCCGCCTATGAATCCATGAGCGAATTGTCCAAAGCGGTAGGCGATACATTTCCGCTGAGCTATCGCTTAGTCAAATTTGGCCGGAAAATCACCAGCCGTCCGACGCTGGAAACAGAAATTACATTGGTTGACGATTCGTCGGCAACAGCGCTGGTGAAGACGACGACCTCCGGGCAATTCATCGTGATTCTGAGAGACACGGTGAATTACACGATTGCCGATTCCGTCTCGAAGCCGTTCACCGAAATTGCTTATCAGCGACTCAAACTTCACAAAGTGTCCGATACGGGCGACGATAAGAAGGACTGGCGCGTAACGGCCTTTTCTCCGATTATCTCACGCACGGAGAACTGCTCCATCGAAATTACCCGCCTTAATTTGCAGGACGATAGTCTCGCTATTGAATTATCCAACGACTCGGAAGATACTTTATTAAACGTTTTCTTCGATCGTTCCGACATTGCCAGCCTGCGTCCAAACGGTCAATATTCGGTCGAAATCGATGTCGGCAACCCGAATCCGTTCTTCTACGAACCGGGCGAACTGGCGCTGGTTCATTATGGCGCGACACGCGGCATGATGAAATTCAGACATCCGCTCGAAGACCCGGAAAATAACGGTTCGTTCGTCGGTGAAATTCGATTGCATGGCAATCGTGCGCCGATGTGCCGCGTCTTCTTTGACGTTATCAATCTGGCGTCGATCTTCGACAAAAATGCTCCGTTCGAGGCGACTTACTGGGCGTTCCCGTATCATATGCAAAACAAACGCTGGGAATTCAGGCGTCATTTCGGGCAATAAGAAGCAAATGCTATTTGAATAAAAAAGGCGGGAGAATTCCCGCCTTTTTTAATTCCATTTTATCGTCGGAACTATAGACATGCGGATGACGGAATCTCCTTATTAAAACTATTGCATTTTTCTGGAAAATATCATAGAATCAAAGCGCTTGTTTTAAACAGAGAGGACCATTCACGGATAAGAATTTTACAAATGATTCTTGCGGCAACTTAGCATTTACGATTCGTTACGTTCTTTACAGAAGGAGATAGATGAAAAAGATTAGTATCATAGCAATTTGTTTTTTATGTGGTGTCTTTCTTCTTTTTTGGAACTGTGAGAATAATAAGGTAGATGAACCTGATGACACTCTACCGGATCTCATTTTGGTATTAGATGACAGTTCAGAAGCTTTTGAACTGGCATTATTCATGGATCAGACGTTGTTACCAAGTCAAAAGACCTACGATTTCCAATTGCATCATATCAACTATTTACGGCAAACATGGAGCGATTCGCTGCCGTTTTTAGGCTCCAATCGGTTTTTAACTCCCTGGGCGCTTGGCGAAGTAGCAGTCAAATTCGATTCCATCACTACCGATTCAATCCGGTCGGGTCGATATCAGGGTTTTGAAATGTTGTCGGATTCGTTACAGCCTGATTCAATGAACATACCGGATGAGTTGGGATGGACACTTTTTCAATATGACGAAAAATATAACCCGGTCGCCTTGTCGGAGATTATATCCGGCTTACCCGGAGTCGTTTATGCGGAGCCAAACGGAAGGTACTTTGCCGCGATCATCGTAAGTCCTTATCCCATATTGCCAGGATTGATCGATGAAAATGCTGCCTACATCATCGCGGAAAATCCGCTGAGTCCAACCGAGCATTATTTTCGGTACGAGGATGGAAAACCGAAATATTACGGTATTGTCTCATCGATTACCGATTCACTCATTCTGGCAGAAGTCGAGAGCGTCCGTTCGCAATTCAACGAAAGAAGCAGGGTAAGTGAGTAATGACCCTGGAGTGAATTCGATCACTTGATTAAATATGGCGTAATCACGACTACTAATCAATTACGAATTCTTGATAGTCTTCTAATTGTTCCGACACTGCTTAAAATAATACCATATCTGACCCTGCTTTCCGCGGCAGTGACGCTGTTTCTTTTGTTAAAAAAGAAATAGATGCCGAACCCGATTATCTCTTTTTTCAAGTCGGGCAACTAAAAGGAGAACCTATCCGAAAAAGTAGAAAGGGTGCATAAGAGGAAAACGCGTAACTTAAAAAACCGAATGGGAAGCATATAAACAGATTACAATCCGAAAATAATTCTATTGCCTAATTCCAAAATATATCTTACAATTCTATCGTTATTTTAAAAAAGGATCGTCCGCAGATAAGCATTGCACCGATGATTTATCTCGGAGACAAGCGTTATTTGGAAAAGAATCAAGTTGGATTTAACGATTTCAATAGATGGATCCCGAAGCTTCGGGACAAATGACTCACACGGCGAATGAATATTCAATACGCTCTTTTATATCGACAGCATGAGACGTTTCTCCTTCGGGAAAACGCAGTAGGTTACTATTAGAAGTAACAGGTAGGATTTTCTTTGCCTGTTATTTCACAGGTATTGTTCAATATTTCTTGACTGCTCCGTCGTGACATGTGACTGACGGAGCGGAGCCGTGCCCGGAGGAAATCCAAAATTCCAAAACTCAAGCACCAAAATTCAAACAAGTACCAATGACCAAAAACCCAATTCTCAAAACGGAAGATCGCATAATTGACGAGTTTCTGTCATTTGGATTTGGAATTTTGAATTTGCTTGGAATTTGGGTTTTGGCGCTTGGTGCTTTTCGTCAAATCCACATGGATTATATGAAAAGTGAGATGTCTTTTGCCTAAATCCATCTGGATTATATGAAAAGTGAGATGGATTATATGAAAAGTGAGATGTCTTTTGCCTAAATCCATCTGGATTATATGAAAAGTGAGATGGATTATTCGAAAAGTGAGATGGATTATTCGAAAAGTGAGATGTCTTTTGCCCAAATCCATCTGGATTATATGAATTGTATGATGGATTATTCGAAAAGTGAGATGGATAATGCCCAAATCCAGATGGATTATTCGAAAAGTGAGATGGATATTGCCTAAATCCAGATGGATTATACGAAAAGTGAGATGGATATTCCGTTTTGCATGATGGAATGTCTCTGATTCTAGATGTCAATCGTAATTTGTAACATTGCTTTAAAGATTTGTCAGATCGAAATGTCTATTAACCACATAACACAGGAGGTTTTATGAGTGAAACAGAAACGACGTCAACTCCGAAAGAGCGAACCGTCAGGAAATCACAGGCTGAGACGGTCAAATTCGCCAAACTGATGGTTGCCGGCATGCAAGCCCATGTCGCAGAACTGACCAAACGGGGCATCGATGAGGCTTTTATCACCGGAGTCCAGACGAATGTCAGTAGTCTTGAAAGACTGGATGCCGAGCAGGAAGCGTTGAAAGCGACCGTGAAGGCAAAAACCGCGGAATTCAACGTGATTTATTCGGAAGTGTTGAAAACGACCGGTGAGGCGAAGAAGTTGATCAAAGTGACGATCCCGCAGTCAGGCTGGATCGAGTTCGGGATTACTGACAAACGTTGACGGGAAACTGAGAGCGATCGGGAGCGTCGGTCAGACGCTCCCGGTTTCAGAGGTGTCAGGTCTAAGGACTTGACAAAAGGACCAAAAATGTGAGAAATGATCCCGAACCTTCGGGATTAAATGGCTACAAAATAGGAATTTTAAAATGCCTAATATTAGGAATATCGGTAAAAAAATGTCCAGATATAGGCGTTTGTTCCTAAATATATACACAAGGTTTTTATTGAAATGAGTCGTGTTAACATATGTTGTAGGCCATTCGCTTGGCTCCGTGGATAGTGAAGTCTACATTAAAAACACTAGGACAAGAATGAAGAAAAACAAATTCACGAGAATACCCAATATACCGAGTCGAGAAAAGTTACAAAACTTGGTACCTAACCTGACTTATAAGAAATTGACGGTTGACGAATTACCCGTTGAAATAAAATCTAATGGGCTAATATCTAAATTTAACAGTGTGATTGCAGCTGCTTCAGGTTCGACAGCAGGAGATATGGTTTTCATATTTAACGGAATAAGAATTGACCATAACAAAATTGATGAACACCCATTCGTAATTTATTTTGATGAAACGGATAACACTAAGGACTTTGGAGGAATAATTGACCATGGGGACTGGCCTGACCGGACTACATTTCTAGAACCCTGGCAAGAGACGGCCATTTCAGCAAGTGGAATAACTGCAAGTTTCTCATATAAGGGAATCCCTCCGGGGACATCTGGTTCATTGTATGACTTGGAGGACAATGGAATGCTTGAGGGGTTTAAAAAAACAAGTTACCATTTTACTAAAAAATAATAAGAATACAGGACAATCAAGTTGACTAAGTTGGACGCGAACAACCTACAACAAAATGTTTGCGTAATGGTGGCGGGCCATCAAGGTATTAAGTATATTTATTTTATAACGTTTGTTCCCGTGGAGAGGATGTGGCTTCGATAAGCCACTACTGCGCAAACACAAAAGTTAGGTTTATAAATAAATACGAAATATAAATAGGATATTTAATTGATATACACTATCAATTTAAAGAAAGGTAAATTTATATAATATTTGGAGATTAAAATGATTGATTTAAATACCATTGTGTACCATCGAACAGATACTTGGCCTTCAATAACTGAATTAAAAAATGAATCAAATGATATTGTTGCTGGATTTATTGAGAAAATATATAGAAACGGTGTCTTTAAGGAAATAAACGAAATAATGACCTGTGATAATTTTCCCAAATGTGGTGGAATTGGCCATATTGTTCTTATCTCTATTTGTTGTGCAATTGATTCTTTATCTGCCTTTGCAAGCGGCGGAGGACAAGTCCGAAATAGATTTACGAATTTTATAGCAAAATATTTTCCTAACAAATATGCTGGTAAAGAAGAAAAAATATATAAAGCTTTTCGGTGTGATTCGGTTCATGGATGGAATTTGCAGAATAGTATAATTAGTGGAAATGCAAAAGATCCAATGCATTTATCTGAACCATCTGGGATTATTTATATTTCCTTATATGACTTTTTCAATGATTTAGTCAAAGCCTTTAATAATTATCTTTCGGAGTTAAAGAAAGATGATGACATATGTAACAATTTATTCAAGAGATATAAAGATATTAGAAAAGATATTTAAAGTTCTTAATGTGCCTAACAATTGCCTACCAACGCCTTGAGCTATTCGACGAATTCAGATTTGTGGTATTTCAATAGGTCTGTGATAAATAAAAGTCATTTACATTTTCATCTGGCTGTGAGTGACGCTTGCCCGATAGGCCGTATTTAAAGGAGTTTATATGACCACAAAAAATACACTAAGCCGTATCTTAAAAGAAATTACGATTAGCATGCCTTTTATAGGCACGGCTATTACTTTCGATTTTAACGAAATCTCAAACACGTCAAGCGTTGATGAGCAGATTGCAAAGTTAGGTCAGATTCAAACAGATCTACGAGCTGCTATAAATGCGGTAGATTTACTCAAAAATGAAGCCGATTCAAAAAAAATAGAAGCCGAACAATTACGAATTGCTGTGGAAAATTTGAAACAAGAACAAGAAACTGTAAAGACTCTTCTCACTCTTCGTGAAGATCCGTTAATACGTCTTTTAGTAAAAGCTAATTCTAAAGGAAGAGCCCGTGGTATTTGGGAAGGTATTATCATTGGCCTTTGCACAGGAGGCATATCAAGCTATTTGATTTGGTTTTTCACAAAATAACTACAGCCTAACCAATCTGCTTCGCACCTTGTCCCCGAAAGGCCGGGGTTAGAGTGCAAGCAGGGGAACCATTGGCTGCACTTAACGTTGGGAGTTATTTATTGATTGATGATTTTACGAGTTTGCGAAGTGAAATTAAGAAAATTGAAGATTTGTAGATTCAATACCGGCGTAGGTGAGCCCAGTCCGTTAGGTGGCAACAAGGAGGTAATACATGAACAATCTTATTTCATCATTCTCGCTCCGTGAAGAATTGCGGATTTTTCTCCCTGGATTGTACACAACAATTATGCTCAAGAATATTGCATTTTACGTCATCTTTAGAAGATCAGTCAATTTAGATCAAGTTGATGGATGGGTGATATTTGTCGTATTGTCAGTTATATTTGGAGGACTACTGTACTCACTTGATATCCCACGATGGTTCCGGAAACTGTATTCCACATTGCCATCCAATTTGATTGAACAATCTTTAGGTGATAACAAAGCACATGATAAAGAAAAGTCGCGAGAAATCGAAAATAAGTATTTAAAATTCTACTACAAAATGGATCCTGATGTTAAGTTCACGACAGAAATTTATACGGGTTTCTTTCACTTTTATATGACAATGTCATTTATCGGCTTACTGTTTACATTTGTCTATTGCATATTTATCACTTGTGATCAGCTGATTGCCTTGTATAGAATCCTAAATGTATCAGTGTTTCTGGTTTGCTTGGTTTCCGCATTTGTCATGTATAAACAAAAATTGAAATACTCATGGAAAAAGGGTTATGAATTATACATAGAGTCACAAAGATCAAATCCTAAGGTCTCTGACTAAATAGTGGCTTAATCTAACCGAATGAATGGGGGTACATTTTTTATAGTTTATATAGTTCAGTGCTTGTTTATCTGCGGCTTAATTATATTGTTTGTTAAAATAAAATGGATAAATTAAAAGTACTAATCAACCACTACAAGCCGCTGGTACAACAGGTAATTGCCTCTGCTGAAACCGGGTACGTTTTCACGAGTATAGATTATCACTTACAATTGATACAAAATGGTCACTTTGCGGAAGTGAACGAGAACTATGTCGACGAAATCATTTTCCGGTTTCACGCAGCATCTCTTATTACTTTAAGGAGAAATCTTTTGTGGATTAAATCAATCGAATGTTCTGAACTTAATTCAAATTTATTTGGATTTTGCGCCTCACTTCGCGGCTTTATAGAATCAGCAGCTGATTCCTTTTATTCATTACGGTACGCCCCACAGAACTTAGCGAAATATTTCAAGACAATTAAAAACTGTATTGATGGAAAGGAATCACAACGCATTTATAATTTTAAGGAATTGGAAGACTGGGGCATTCATTTCTTAGAAGCCGGCAAATATGAAAACAAAGCACTAAATGAAGACCATTTCAAGGCGAAATCTACATGGGAGTACATTAAAGCAATCGATTCTGATACATCTCTAAAACCGGTGTACCCTCTATACCAAAATCTCTGTCAGATAACTCATCCATCGCGGGATACGGCTAATTTGTTTTTTCGTCAAACCGATGATTATATTTATGAAGTTTGCGACATCAATGAAAAGCTTAAAATAGAGTCGATAGTACAATCATATGATGTTGAATATGAAGGAATCTTCCAGAAAAGCTTTAATACGGCATTAATCTTGTTGTGGATCATTGATTTATTTTCGATAGAGAGGCTACGATGCCCACGAATCCGGGATATAGATTTCACTGATATTCCTGAGTTCAACAAGGTGAAGAAAATCATTTCCCGTTAACGATTCGTTGCAGCCAAATGCTAATAACTCTGAATTCCGATGATCTCTCTATGCTTTTGAAAAAAATAAGGAGCAAATCTCAGTCGGTCACGTATTATGACCAGTGTAAAACCACTGTCAAACAAACCGTAAGGAGGTTAATTATGAAAAAATTATTATTATTATTGTTAGTTATATTTTCTTGTGATTCACCAACTGGATTAAATGAAGATGAATTTGTTATTGAGTTTAAACATTATTATTGCGGAACTGAAAGATATACAAAAGGAGAACATTTTGGATTAATTATTTTTGATGCAAATGGAAATGCAGTAGATAGAACTTGGGATACTACAAAAGGAAAAAAACTAATATTTACATTTGATAAATTTCAATTCTGTACATACAAACTAGTGTTTGGTGTTTCTTTTGTTAAAGAGGGAACAATTATTTTTGGAGAAAAAGATGTTATTTATGCTTGCATTTAGTAAGCAAAACCTATTTTATCACGACGACAGTAGTCGATTTCCAACCGGTTCTGACTCAACCCGGAATACCGGAAATCCTTTATGATAGTCTTGAAGCGTGTCAGGTCTGAGGACCTAACACAACGAATAAAGTATATATTGAATTAGGAGGCAAATATGAAAAAATTACTTTTATTCATATTACTAATTATATTTTCTTGTGATTCCCCGACAGGATTAAATGATGATGAATTTATTATTGAGTTCAAGCATTATTATTGTGGAACTGAAAGATATACTAAAAATATTAGATGTTCTATTAATTTTTGGGATTCACTTGAATATTTTAAAGGTGCTATATCAATAACCACAAATGGAAAACCATTAACTATAAAAATAAAAGATTATCAATATCTCAATTATAAATTTAATGTAGAAGGAAATACAATAAAAACAGGTACTGTAATATTTGGAGAAAAAGATATAGTCATTGGGTGTATTTAATAAGCAGTCGAATCTCTTACTGTTAAAGAGTAGTTCCGCCTTTTACGTTATGTTGTATTTCTCTCGGATAGCCAATGACTTCATAATATTTTCTAAATAATTTCTTATCATATATTGACGGCAGGGCAATATGACATGAGTGAGCGAATGAGAAGAACATTTGGCGAAAATAGAGCGGGCAGTGCCAGGTCTGAGGACCTTACACAACGAATAAAGTATATATTGAATTAGGAGATTAAGATGAAGAAATTATTTTTACTTTTACTATTAATTATATTTTCTTGTGATTCACCAACGGGATTAAATGATGATGAATTTATTATTGAGTTCAAACATTATTATTGTGGGACTAAACAATATACTTCTCATGTACACTATAATGTTGTTATTTTAAATCCAGATAGAACTTTAAAAAAAAGATGGGACTACATAACAGATAAAAAAGAGATTATTACCATTATAGATGATTCTTCTTTAGAATATTATACATACCTAATTACCTTTAACAGCAATAACATTAAAGAGGGAACGATTATTTTTGGAGAAAAGGATATTATTTATACGTGTATTTAATAAACAGTAGAATCTCTAACTGTTAAAGTAGTAGTTCCACTTTTTACATTTAACATGTTCCGTCAGGTTCTCAAATCTGACGGATCAAGGTTACACATGTTTGGAATAAGCAAATGAAACAGATTGAAAACAGTCCTGAACTATGATTGGAATGATTGAATGAAGACTATGATTATAAAAGCAGGCGATATTAAAATCATAGTCCATCAGGTAATCAGAAAAATCATCGTGCAGACAGAATGGGAATTTCGAGAGCGATGAGATATAATAGTCGGGTAACAGGTGTCAGGTCTGATGACTTGACATAACGAATAAATCTCGTGGTGAGACGTTAAAATTTCGAGTTCATTCCATGAGGTCAAAGCCTGTCCGGCATCAGTCGGACGGGCTTTTTGATTTTATGGATGACTGTCAGTATTCGATTCCCTTTCTGGCAAGAATTCCTTTACTGTAGTAGTGTTTGATTTCCTTCATTTCCGTCACTAAGTCGGCGGTGAAGAGTCGGAAATGAACGGCGATTATATTAAGAAAAATCTTACAAGCGACTGGATAATGCTTATCTGTGTCTGCATTGTATATCAGTTTAAATATCAGTAAAATCCACAGTTCTTTTATAGATTGAAATAATTGATAAACGGAGGTTAATCGTGAAAAAAGTAATAGTCAGTTTTCTATTTTTATTTATCCTGACGACGCTCTGGAATTGTGATAATGAACGGGATCAAAACGATTTCGGCTCACAATCGGCTATCGTTTTTGTACAACATTACTATACAGGGAGGAGAGCGCCGGATTGGGAGCGCATTTATATTCCAAGTGTGTTTGTATGGGGAGATATCACCGGCAATCCGCTTCCGGAAATCGACTATGTGCAAGTTGCCGACAAAAAGTTAAGCGATCCGGCACATATCAATTACTATGAAGGCAACGTCCATTTTTCTTCTTATGAAAGGATTTGGTCGGACAGTATTCCGGAACCGAAATTTGATCCTCTGACAATTAAAATTAAAACGGATATTGGAGAAATCGAAGGATCCATCACCGTTCCCGATACGATCGAGTCGCTAACCATCAGCGCCGACGATACCATACAGTTTGGCACGCCGGTTACTATCTCATGGTCCGGAAGCGACGCCGATTATTACTATGTCTATTTTTTCCATAACTGGTTAGAGGGCGAAGGTTATTGGTTAGGCTATTCCAGAGATACTATTGTAACCACGAACAGTATTACTTACGACGGTTCGCGCTTTACCAAGGACGGAGATATTTCAGAATTTGAAGTCTATCCGATCAATGGACCTCTTCCGGAACCCGGAGCCGAACCCAATATGGACGGCGATGGTTACGGTTACCTCTATCTTCAAAATCTAGAAAAATCATCAGATAGGACAATCGTCATCGGCGCAGGCATCGATTACTCCATCTTTGAGAAACGCGTTGTACCCACCTCCGTACAGGAAACGATGCAGAAAAAGATAAAAAGCCGGTTGGGATTGTAGGTAAACCGATAGCGATGATTGAAATAGTCTGGGAAAAGAGAAATGCAATATGAATATGGATGATTGCCAATGGAGAAACTTGTTTGTCTATAGACAAAACTTGGGAAGAAGAGAATGGGCTGGATAAACAGATGTTATACCGCTCGTCAAGTCGCAGTCGTATGGTCTATGTGAAAGTGTTCGTTCACGTAGCCTCAACGTCTTGGCAGTGGTAAGGAGAAAGGAACACTTTTGATGAACAGGACAAGAAAATTCTGGCTAGGCATTGCGATCATCGTCTTGTTGGCAATGGGCGCCATTCTAACCACAACGTGGGCATACTCCGCCAGACAATTGCAAGCCCTAAAAGAGCAAACGGTTTACGCCACTCCTGAAGAAGGCACACGCGAGTTGATTGCACGTTACTATTCTGGCGTTAACAAGGTGGAGATTGTCCACGCGGGCAGAGAAATCTTTGATGATCTGTGGTTTGTAGAGGCCCATATCTGGGCTGCCAGCCGTTCTGACGGGAAGGGGTTCTCGGGTCGAGACTACGACAACCCAGGTTGGTTCTTTTTGCGTGTCCAAAACGGCTGGGCCTTCGTTCCCGAAGGTAAGTTTCCAGAGATCATCGCTTTTGGCAAGTGGCTCTTTGGTCTTTTGGGATAGAACTATCTAGCGAAGTCCTGTTGCTACCAGCGTACTCCAAGTGACACAGGCTATTTCAGGGGAACGTCTACACTTCCAGAGTGGAAAGCAGCATAACAAGCGCATCCAGCCGACACAGGCTTCGACTCGCTACGCTCGGCTCGCCTGCGGCTGATGCGCAGGCCGTTATGCATAACTGAGGAACACACTTTGAGTTACTGGTTTGCTTACAGGGTCTTTGACCAAAGAATTGACATAAACCCAGGTTGTGCGATTTTGGAAGGCCCGTTTGAATCATATGAACTGGCAAAATCAGAAAAACTTAAAATCCGTGGTTCAGATATGCAGAAAACTTCTATATTTACTGCGGCTTCAAAAAGCGAAGCGCAAGCTCATTTGCCCAAAGAAACTTGGATGGTTTAATGAAAAGCCGGGGAGTTCGGGCAATGGCTCTATCGTTGCCTGACGGCAGGGTAATATGACATGAGTGAGCGAATGAAAAGAACATCTGGTGAAAATAGGGCGAGCAGTGTCAGGTCTGAGGACCCGACACAACGATCAAATATGAAAGGTTTAAGAAAAGATAAGGGAGCGATGCTCCGAGAACCGGCGTGACTCACGTATGCTCGTTATGGCCTAATTAGAAGTATTATATAGGAGAGGACATATGAATAATAATTTTCTAGTATTACGGTTTGGACTTGTAATTCTGTTATCTCTACTCTTATTATCCTGTGATAATTCAGATGATTTTGAAGAGGTTACAGTTTTATTTGATCGTGAAAATATTGCGGATAGGTTTGGTAACAAAGATGGAATTACGAGTTCACAAGAATTACTTGATCTGGATCAGTATTTTGAAACGAATGATGAAGCATGGTGTATATCAAACTGTCCGTCTGGCTATCGGACTGGATCAGAGATTCCATCTGAGGTCGTGAGTGAGAAAGTATATATAGTGCAAGGTGAACCATATCCCAGCGAGAAATCATTACGTCAAGCAAACGATGGAATGAGTATTAAGACTCCTTATATAACCATCTCAGTATTAAGATCGGATTCTCAAATTACTCTTTTCAAGATATACCGATCTCCGGGACCCCGTTTTGCAAAGGCAACATGGACGCGAATGAGAATTGTTCCATAATAAATTAAACGCCTCGTCCTGACCATTGTGATTGATCCAATGCCTTAGGCGTCAGCATGGATTTGAGGTTTGACGAGTTTCTACGTGTTCCGTCAGGTTCTTAAACCTGGCGGCAGGGTAATATGACATGAGTGAGCGAATGAGACGAACATCTGGCGAAAATAGGGCGAGCCGTGTCGGGTCTGATGACCCGACACAACTATCAAGGTTTTCAAACGAACAGCGATGATCAAATCAGTAGTTATTCCATGAAGTAGATCTCAATTTTACGTCAGTTCTATTGACGCATATCAAATTATCAAAGCCCGCCCGGCATCAGTCGGACGGGCTTTTTAGTTTTATGGACGACTGTCATTACTCGATTCCCTCTCTGGCGGGAATATGCACAGTTTCACAATCTGTTTTGGACTATCAGGTATAAAACTCAAGCGGGATTATTAGCCAATATGACCGTTTTTAATTCTTTTAGAAAATTGTTTGGAACAGTAAGCCGCCCTGATAAATTACTACGGCCGTCACGAAGGCAATTCCAAACGTGTAACCAGCCTGAATGAGTGCCCATTTCCAGTGGCCGAGTTCTTTCCTAACCATGACCAGTGTTGCGAGACAGGGTGTGTAAAGCGTTACAAAAATCATCAGTGCGAAGGCCATCAGTGGCGAATAAGCCGGATCTTGACTGACCGACCAACCAACGGCGGTTAAGTCGGAATGATTTTCCGGCGCGGGGCTTTCCTCTTCGATACCGTATAAGATTCCCATTGTGGATATGATCAGTTCTTTAGCGGCTAAGCCTGCAAAGAGGCTTACGCCGAGTTTCCAGTCAAATCCCGCTAATTTAAAAACAGGTTCGAGTCCGCGACCGATCTTTCCGGCGAAACTGGAATATAATGGGGGTTCGATTGGAGTAATCTGTACGGATTGATCCAACTCAATTTGGGAATGGTCGGCAATCGGTTGGAAGTCCGGTGGTTTTGGATAGGTTAGAGCGAACCAGATGATGACAGCTGCCGCGAGAATGATAGTGCCGGCTTTTCGCAGATAAGCCAGTGTTCTTTGCCACATATGGATCAGGACGCTTCGTAAAGAAGGCCAGCGGTAAGGTGGTAGTTCCATCACGAAAGGACTTTGATCACCTTTAAAAAAGGTTTTGCGGAATAACAGAGCAAATACCAATGCGACGATCCACGTGAAGAACCAGACGCCCCAGAAAACCAATCCGGCTTTTTGCTTAAAAAAGGCCGCGGCAAGCATCGCGATAACCGGCGTCTTGGCTCCGCACATCATGAATGGCGTCACCAGAATTGTAATGATCCGGTCTCGTTTATTAACTAAAGAACGAGCGGCCATAATGCCCGGTACTGCGCAACCGGTTGCCAGCATGAACGGGATGAAACTCCGACCGTGCAGTCCGAACAAATGAAAGAACTTATCCATCACGAAAGCGGCTCTTGCCATGTATCCGGTGTCTTCGAGGAGAGATAAGCCCAACATCAACAAAATGACCAATGGTAAAAAAACAAGGACGCCTCCAACACCGGCGATCAGCCCGTCGGTCAGGAAAGCCCTGAATTGTCCTTCCGGCAAATGATTTTTAACAATTTCTGAGAGATGTGCAAAGCAGTCTGAAATGTAACCCGCCAGCGGATTGCCAAGTCCGAAAGTCGCCTGATAGATCAGAAACATAATCAGCAGGAAGATAGGAATGCCAAGAAAACGGTTGAGTACAATTCGGTCGATGCGTTCGGTGCAATCCAGCGCAGGCCGAGAACGATTGATCGTGACAGCTTCGCGGATTGCGCCGTTAATGTAAGCGTAGCGCTGTTCGGCGATAATCGAAACGCTGTCTTCTTTAAAATGATCTTCGAGGTGTTTTCGGATTCGGTCGGTCTCGGTCAAAACCGAATCGAAATAAGCATGTTCTTTTTTGACTTTTTGAATTGCGTCGCGGTCATTTTCAAGTAATTTGATGGCAACCCAGTGCGCCGGATATTTACGTATAAATTCGGGATCGCTCTCGAGCGCGTCGATGATCTGATTGTGGGCGACTTCAACATCTTCACCGTAATTCAGATGGCGGTGGTCGATTGGCAGTTTACCTTTGGCAATCCGGATAGCGGTGTCCAGTAATTTATTCAGACCAACGCCCTTCGTGCCAATGGTCTTCACAAGTGGAATTCCCAGAATGGCAGATAACTGTTCGCTGTCGATGCGGATGCCTTTAGGCTCACATTCATCGGACATATTGAGAGCGCCGACGAGAGGCACACCGAGTTCTTGAAACTGCATCAGCAGGTAAAGATGCCGATCCAGATTAGTGGAATCCAGCACATCGATGATCACATCGGGTTTTTCTTTAATGACGAAATCGCGGGTAACGATCTCTTCCATCGAATAAGCCGTTAGACTGTAAGTGCCGGGCAGGTCGATTATCTCGATGAGATCATTTTTATAACGAAGACTGCCGCATTTCTTCTCTACGGTCACGCCCGGATAATTACCGATGTGTTGATGCTGACCGGTAATTGCGTTGAAAATCGATGTCTTTCCCGAATTTGGATTGCCGGCCAAGGCGATGCGGATCGGCGGGACACACATTGTTGATACTGTCTCGGGAGTGTTTCTCCGATGCCGATGCCGGTGATGTTGAAAATTCATTTACAGACCTCGGCGTCGATCATTCGTGCCTCACTGCGCCTTAGTGAAACGCGTGTTCCCTTGATTTCCACCTCGATCGGGTCTTTCAATAAAGCTTCACGAATAACCGAACCGACCTCGTTTTTTATAAAGCCGAGATCGATCAGACGTTGCCGGATTTCTCCCTGACCGTGCACTGTTTTAATGCGGAAGTGCTGGCCAGTCTGGATTCCGGCTAAAGTCAGGATGGTTGTATCGGTTTGATTTTTACTCATATTTATTGGTTATTCTCCGATTGGATAGCGATTTCAATCAAGTTAGCAATTTCATAACTGATTTTACTCTGTAATCCGTTGCATGTGATAATACAAGGCTGGTCGCCGACACATGGATGCTGCATTTTTACTGTCGTTCCCGGAACAATGCCCTGTTCGATGAGAGCGTGCCGCTTTTCAGAATCCGTTCCAAGCATTACGATGACGCCTTCCTTACCTTCCTGTAAATTTGCCAGCAGGATGTGAACAGTATGCCGGTCGGATAGTGTGTGTGGGAAGGCGATCTTAACGAAACAATCGCGGCACTCGGTATTGTCGGATTTGTTTCCGTCAGATAGACATTGCCGGAGATTGTCAATCAAGTTGCTACCAGCGTGCGGGCAATTGGTCAAAAATTGGTAAAGCAGAATGAATTTTTCCAGAGTAGTCGCGCTGAGGTGATGTTCGAGCAGACAGGCTTCATTATGAGCGATCTCCGCCGGGATATTCAAGATTTCCTGTAAGAAATATTTTAGGAATTGGTGACGGGCGGTCATCTGATGAGCAGCCTGTTCGCCTTGTGTCGTCAGTTCGATAAATTCATGCGCGGAGTAATTAATCAATCCATCATGCGCCAGTTTATGCATGGCTTCTGTGACGGTCGGCATGCTCACGTTTTTGCGCAGGGCGATTTCCTTAATGCGGGCGACGTGTTTTGAACCGATCAGGTCTAGGATAATCTTGAGATAATCTTCTTGTGTCTGGGAGAGATTCTGTTCGCTGGGCGACTCGCTTTTCATGCGCCCCTAATGTAATTAGGGCGACCTAACTATGCAAATTGTTTTTCATGATACATTAAAAAAACAGTATCGAAATAATCGATCTCTTTCCAATTACTTCCTTTTGGATGAACATACGAATAGCTTTGGAGAAATTTTTATCCTGAAATTATATGATTAAAAACATTCTAACGTTAGTATTCGATTCCCTTTCTGGCAAGAATTCCTTTACTGTAGTAGTGTTTGATTTCCTTCATTTCCGTCACTAAGTCGGCGGCGGCGAGAATTTTCGGGTCGGCATTTCTGCCGGTGATCACGAGTTCGACATTTTCGGGTTTGGACTTAATTAGTTCCAGTAGTTCTTCGGCAGTGAACAGTTGAAAATAAACAGCGATATTCGCTTCATCAAGGATGATCAGATCGTACTGACCTTCCGTGACTGCGAGTTTGGCTTCTTTCAATCCTTCCTGCGCGAGGCGAATATCTTCCGGTTCCGGTTTTGTCCGGATGAAACATTTGCGTCCGAATTGTCTAACAGTAATCGCGGGTAGAAATTCGCGAATGGTTTTGATCTCGTTATAGACTTGGCCTTTGACAAACTGGAAAATCGCCACGCGAAGTCTTGCTCCGGAAGCGCGAAGCGCCAAACCCAATGCGGCGGTCGTCTTGCCTTTTCCGTCGCCGGTATAAACCTGAACCATTCCTTTCATCATCGACCTTTCAATTAAGACAATCAACTTTTGGTAATTTAAGGACGGAATCGGCGAATCGGGCAGAGAAATTCATCCCGACGTTGTTTTTTTGGGAAAATGCGGTTAGTTTCTTTTGTGAAAAAATTGACTGTCGAAATTCGTTTAGAGCCGCTGGGAAAGACGATTCATGTCGAATCCGGCGCTTCTCTGAAGAATGTTCTATGGGATTTCGGCGTCGAGTTTCCGTGCGGCGGTGAAGGACTTTGCAAGCGCTGTCTGGTGAAAGTCGTCAGCGGGAATCTGGAACTCAACGATGTCCAGCGGCGAAAACTGACGAAAGAAGAGATCGAAAACGGATTTCGGCTGGCGTGTCAGTGCCGGATATTTGAACCGGCGACACTTGAATTGTCACAGTTTGAATCTGCAATTCTCGGCGATGAAACGGGTATTCAAGTAAAATCCGCCGAAGGGCTCGGCGTGGCAATCGATCTTGGAACGACAACGCTCGTCGCCCAATTGCTCGATTTGCAGAATGGTAGTATTCTCGGCGTACAGTCGGCGTTGAATCCGCAGGCGCAACATGGCGCGGACATCATGAGTCGCATCAACGTTGCGTTGAAAGAAAGCGGCGCGGCGATTTTGCAGAGACTGATCCGCGAAAAACTCGGCGTGATGATCTGCGAATTACTGTCAGTGTCAAATCTTTCGCTGAAAAAGATCGTCATTGTCGGCAACACGGCGATGCATCATTTGTTCAACGGCATCGATGTTTTGCCATTATCGCGTTATCCGTTTCAGCCCGAGCGTGACGGCGAATTTATCTGGAAAGCGAGCGATCTGGGATGGGATTTACGAGATGATCCAAAGATTGTTTTTCTGCCATGTCTCGGTGGATTCGTCGGAAGCGACTTGCTCGCCGGTATTCTTGCCGTTGGGATGTCGGAATCCGAAGAAACGATCGGCCTGATCGATCTGGGAACGAACGGTGAAGTCGTCATCGGAAATAAGAGCCGCATATTCTGTTCATCGACAGCCGCGGGACCGGCATTCGAAGGCGCGAAAATTTCTCAGGGAATGCGAGCGTCAACCGGCGCCATTTCAAAAGTGAAAATTCTTGATGGAAAAATGGCATACGAAATCATCGGCAACGGTTCTCCAAAAGGAATTTGCGGGAGCGGATTGGTCGATGCCGTCGCCTGCGGACTCGAAGCCGGTCAAATCGCTTCGAGCGGGCGGCTGTCGGATTCACGAAAAGTTCTTGAACTGATACTGCCGGTTTCAATCACGCAAAATGATATTCGTGAGTTACAATTGGCAAAAGCCGCCATCGCCGCGGGTGTCGAAATCCTGCTGAAACGAATGGCGCTCCAGAAATCCGATTTGCAGAAAGTACATCTCGCCGGTGCGTTTGGAAACTACATCAATCTGACCAGCGCCAAACGGATTGGCTTGTTAAATTTCGATGACAGCATTCTGGTTCAGTCGGGCAATACGGCGTTGAGAGGCGCAAAACTCGCGCTTTTCCATGAAGATAATTACGACGAAATCCTCCGGAAAATCGAGCATGTTCCGCTCGCCGCCGATCCGGAATTTCAGGACATTTTCGTCGAACAGATGAACTTTCCGCCAATAGTGTATCGATAAAGTTTTCTGCGACTTTTTAGCATGACGCTTTCGCTTAAAAGATCTGCGTCGGAAATTTCTATTGAAAAGAAAAACCAACATTTGGTAACTTCCCGGGCGATGGAAGAAAGTATCGATGAATATCCGAACAGCCACTCCGCAAGATAACGACCAACTCCTGGAATTATCTCGAGAGGCGCCGATGGATGCGTCGTTGGTCGTCGGCGTCGATCGCTCGCCGGACTATTTTACACTGGCAAATCTGCAGGGAGAAAATGCGCAGGTTTTCGTCGTGGAAGAGAATGGAACAATTCTCGGCGCGGTCGGTTGTTCCTTCCGGACAGTTTTATTCGAAGATAAAACTATGCGGATCGCTTATATCGGCGGTATCAAAATTCGGTTATCAGCCCGAAACGGAATGACCGCTTTCCGATTGATGCGGGCGGTATCCGATTTTCTGCTTTCCGGCGATGCGCGGTTCGGCGTGATCCTTGCCATGAAGCACAATGAGGCGATGATCTCGCTTCTTTCCGGTCGGGCGGGAATCCCGAAATTCCATCTGTTGAAAACTTACCGGATCACCTATTTGATCCCGGTTTTTCGGCGGCGGATTTCACGAAATCTCGAAATCCGGCTTTGCCGGCCTGAAGACTTGCCGGAGTTACGCCGGTTGTTCATTGAGTTTTACCAGCAGTTTGAATTGAGTCCGTTCATTTCCGAGTCGCATTTCGATCGGCTATTGGCTCAGCCCAATTTTTCGTCGGAGAATTTCATCGTCGCACTGCGGAACGGAAAAATGATTGCCGCTCTTTCGTTTTGGGATCAGTCCGGTTTCAAACGCACTATCGTCGAAAAATATAGTGGCGTGGTGAAGGCTGTTCGGTTTCTGTTGTCGCCGGAAGGCGAACCGATCACTGAAATCGCCATCCGGCATGTTGTTTTTTCTGAGGGATGTGATTTCGCTGTCCGCGATCTGGTGCGGTTTATGATCGCGCAGAACCGTGAAAAATGTCGCCTATTCCGCTTTGGATATCCCGATAGTCAGTTGATCTCGTCAGCTTCGAAAGGTTTCCCGCGCATTTCGATCCCGGTCAATTTGTATGTGGCATTTCGGGGGAACGATCCGGAAAAGGACGCGATGATCCGGCATCTTCAGGACGCGCCAATCTGGGAGGATTTATCGCTCCATTGATGGAAAATAATCTGAACGAACTTTTCGTCATTTGCAATCCGCTGGCTTGCGGCGGGAAAGCCGCCGACAGATGGCAAACGTTTATCGAAAGAGCCGCAGCGTTCGGTTTACGCGTCGATGCGAGAGTGACGAACTTTTCCGGACATGCGACTGAAATTGCGCGAACGGAAGCCCGAAACGGCAGACACATTTTTTATGTCTTCGGCGGCGACGGCACGCTCAACGAAGTTCTCAATGGTCTCATGGAAAACGACGATCTCATTTCGCCGGAAATCGAGTTGATTTATCTGACAGCCGGAAGCAGTTGCGATGTCGCCAAACTATTTCCGGAACGAAGTCCGATTACCGGCGATCCGCGAAACGCCATCTCATATCTCGCCGACGTTGGGAAAATCGAATGCGTCAAGGATGGGAAGAAAGTCGTTCGGTATTTTCTGGCAAATTCAAGCATCGGCGTCATCAGCCGGTCGATCGAGGTCTTTAATATCAAAACGCCGTTCCAATCTTTTCTGAAACGCGTGAACATCGACGTCGCCGCGCTGTACGCCGGACTGAAAAACGTCTTTCAATTTGGAAATATGACCTGCCGCCTGACGTTTGACGGTCAGGAATTTCCGGAAAAAACCATCAAAAACATGACTGTATTCAAGTGTTCCTATTTCGGCGGCGGAATGAACTACGGTATTTCATCGACTTATGACGACGGTTGTCTGCATGTTGCCACAATCGGCGAAACGGGAAAATTCCGAACGCTCGGATTGATCCCGTCGCTTTATTCCGGAACGATCCTGAACAAACCGCAGGCGGAATATCGAATCGTTCAAGAAGTGCGGATGGAAATTGAAGGTCAGCCCGTCATCATCGAAGCGGATGGCGAAATGATTGGCTATCCGCCGGTCAATTATTCGCTCCTGCCGAAGTGCGTTCGCCTGCGGATTTGAATTAACGATGAAATTAATGAATAGTAATATTAAACGAAGGGGAAACGAATCATGAAAATTCTTGTAGTCTATAATCCTCAGGCCGCGCATCGCCGGGCTGAAAAAATCTTGCCGGAAGTCGAAGCATTTTTCAAGGAAACCAAAATCGACGCCGAGTTCCGGATCACGACACACAAGGGAAACGGAACGGAAATCGTCCGGGATGCGGACTTTGAACCATACGACGGGATCATCGCGGCTGGCGGCGACGGAACGTTGTTCGAATTCGTCAACGGGTATTTCCGGAATCCGTCCAAGAAGCGCATTCCGCTGGGAATTCTGCCGATCGGCACCGGCAATGCCGTCTATCGCGATCTCAATCCAAACGTGGTTGATTGGCGGGAAGCGATTCGCGTGATCGCTCTGAATAAACCGCGGAAGGTCGATGTCGGCCAGATTCTCACGCAAGGCGAATATTTCTACTTTCTTAATATTGTCGGTTTGGGATTTGTCGCCGATGTGAATGCCGTCGCGCAGAAACTCAAGGTATTCGGGAATGTGTCTTATACTCTGGGTGTTCTGCAACAGACGATCTTTCTGAAATCCACGCCGATGCGGATCGAACTCGACGGGCAGATGCTCGAACGCGACGCGATCTTCGTCGAGATTTCCAATACGCGCTGGACATCGAACTTCCTCATGGCGCCGAAAGCGGAGATCGACGACGGCAAACTCGATGTAACGATCACCAACAAACTCGGCAGGATCCGCTTATTGAAATGCTTCCCGAAGATTTTTACCGGCGAGCATGTTCACCTCAAAGAGATCGAATCCATTCAAGCCAAACACATCCGGATCGAAACAGACGTTCCGAAAGTTTTAACGCCGGACGGTGAAATGTTCGGCGCGACGCCGATCGAAGTGGACTGCTTGCATCAGGCGCTGGAAGTGTACTGGAAATAGTGGATGGAGAGCCCACGAAACACACGAAAAGACACGAAAAAATGATTTTTGCTGTGGAATTGTGCTGAGTCAGATGTTTCGGCCGATCTCTGGTCAGTTCTGATCTGACTCAACCGACCTCTGAGGTCAATGATCCGAGCTCAAAGGTCATTAATCCGAGGTTAAAGGTCGCTAAACTATGCAAATATTTTTCAGTTCTAAGGTGGCTGAAATATAATCGAAAGGAAACATGTGAAGGAAAAAGCCATGGAGGAAAAGATCGTTGCCGGGAAATTTTATGATAAAGCCGGGATCGATAGAATCTGGCCGTAAGAGAAGGCGAATCGAATGTAGAAAATTATCCTTTTCTCTTTGGTTTCCTTTCGGGTTGAGAAGATTTGGCTTGTCTGAACAATGCAGTCAAGTAAATGTGTTAAATCACAGAAAGACTATTTTGGTTGATATTTTATAAATAAGTGCCTAATATCAAGCAGTTCATTTTGAGTGTGGCTATGTGAAGAGACTCTTTTTTTCCCGGATGAGGCCTCATAATCAGGAGGGAGATTATGAAAAAGATACTTGCTGGATTCATTCTCATGATAGGTTTATTGGGAAGCGCCTCGGCATATTCAAGTGCTGGAGCGATCTGGTTACTGATTCCGGTCTCGCCGACATTGAACGGCATGGGCGAGATAGGAGTCTGCCTGTCGTCCGACGATATTTATGCCGGTTACTTCAATCCGGCGAACGGCATCTACGGTTACCGGGGCCTATCGTTTTCTTATTCAGGTTATAAAACAAGTTGGTTGCCGGGATTGGTTTTTGACATTGATCTTTATCATGATGTTATGGGTTTGAATTTGCTACCGGAGCGCTTTCCGCTTCAAATAACGCTGAGCAAATACAAAACAGTTTTAGATTTCGGCGAACAAATCCGGATAGATGAATTTGGAAATGAATTGGGTACATATAAATCCAGTATGACCGCTGACGCATATTCACTGGCGGCTCGTTATTATGATACGATCTTCAGGATTCCTTTTGATATATCTATCGGAGCGACTAAGAAAAAGGTCATTCAGGATTTGGTGCCGGATGAGTATTTAGATGAAGGTTCGGGAACGTCCCGAAATATTTTCTACGATGCCGGATTTCTGTTCTCTTTGCCGCTGAAATTCAATATAAATGATAGTTACCTGCTGAGTGTGACTCCGGCTGGCGGATATAGTGTCTCCAATATCGGCAATAAAATTGTTTTCATTTTAGCTGAAATGGTGGATCCGACTCCGAAGTGTGCCCGTGTTGGTGTTTCTTTGACGGCCAATTTATCTATGTCCAACGGATTAAAATTGATAGAGTACCGGCAGGGACGGGCGGCATCTGATGTTCTGGCTAAAACTTCTAATCCACCATTAAAATACCAGTCCGGTCTCGGCGACATCGATTTTGTGAAAAATGTTCTGCTATCCAAAGGAGATGAAGAGGTTGAGACTTCATGGGGACAGGAAATAACCGTCCTTGATTTTTACACGTTACGTCTCGGGAGACGTTTGGATATTAGCGGAGGAGTTCATCTTTTAGAAACCGGTCATGGCTTTCACAGCGCCGGGCTTTTACATTTGCTGGGTTATATGACAAATATCGGTTTATTCAATACTATATCCGATTATTTGACGGTCAGCTACAACTACTCGAGCTGGGCAGAATCACGTAGTCATGTATTAACAGGAACCAAATTCAGTTCATGGACGATTGCCCTGAATAACATCGACCGGATTTTCAAACCAGCAAAGCCGGGTGAGAGTAAGTATGTCAGGAAGGACAATCCGTTATCCATAATCGGCGGCATGAATTTTTCCGATATTCGCATCAAAGATGACGATCTGCGGAAAGAAGCAGATATTAAAATGAAAACGGGATTCAAGATCGGGATCGAATCAAGATTCGGACCATTTATCGCTGGTATGGCTTTCAATCAGCGCGGCGCTCGCTATGAAATATGGAATTATTTAGATGTGAAAGACACCTACAATTATTTCTCATTTTACGGCTTTGTGTCTTATCCGGTAATGAAACGACTACGAATATTTAGCGGAGTAGAAGCCGGCGACTGTATCAGCCGGAAAGCAGTCCTTGATGATGACTCTTATGATGTTCCGTCCATTAATATCAATTGGGATTACGGGATCAGAGCTGGAGCCGATGTCATGATATTTAAGACAATCGGACTGAGAACTTCCTATTATCACGGGATGAATTATATCTTTGAGTATACCGACATCATCACAAATTGTAAGAACAGAAGCATCGAACTGAGCCTGACATATAAACTGTAGATATTAAATAAAAACCTCCCGAAGGTTTCTTTCCTTCGGGAGGTTAAAGAGTAGTTCGAGATAGTTTATTTAATCCAGCCTAATTCCCACGGAAGCGTTTCTTTCGGATTCTCGAAATCTTCCGGATGCAGGAGGTAAGCAAGTTTCCGGATTGCCAGTATCTGTCGCGGTCCTTCGTGTTTCAACAGGGCAGAGTCATAATATTGCACGCGGCTGTGCGTGACCGCATTGATTTTCATATAATCCGGTCGCGTGTAAATCTCATAAAGCGGTGTGATGCCTTTCCATCCGCCGAGTTCCGCTTCGAGCCAGATGGGCGAAAGAATGATGTCCGGATTGCGTTTGACGATCTCAGCATTGGTCGTTACAAAGACGCCGATCGTCGTGTCACCGAATATATTTTCACCGCCGGCGATTTCGATCAGGTCTTCTAAAGGCGATTCATTGCCGACTGTCCATGGTCCCATGTGATTGATTTCCATATAAACCTTTGTCTTCGGGAGCGTTTCCGTCCTGGCGCGGATAGCGGCGATGTCGGATTTCATCCCGTTGACGATCTGGGTTGCCATCTTTTCCTGGCCGATCTCTTTACCAAGGTCGGCGATGCAGGCTAAGACGTCATCGAGGCTTTTAGGCTCATAATGCAGAACCTTATATCCCATTTTGCGTAGGGAATCGGCGATTTGGCGCTGCATATTTGTGTCGGTCAGGATCAGATCGGGTTTCAGGGAATCGATGCGGGCGAAGTCCATTGTCATGAAATCGCCGACGACCTTGACCCGGCCGGATGCTTTGTCCTGCATGACCTTTTCCGGGAAAAAGCAGAAACTGGTCGCGCCGATAACCTGTTCGCCGCCGCCGATCTCATAAACGATCTCGGTCAATGTCGAAGAACAGCTGACGATTTTCGGTTTGTCGGTTTTCGAGCAGGAAGAGAGAGCCAGCAGTAAAACTACTGACAGCAGAAGGGAAGAAAGTTTAAAACGTCGCATGAAAATCTCCTTTATATAAATTTGTCAAGATTAGCAAAGATCACCGCGAGGATTCCGAAGCCGATCGTGCCATACCAGCCGCGTGTCATTTTTTCGCCGAAGAAAATTACCGAAGCGAACGCGCCGCCGAGAATAATGACCGCGCCGTTAACCGTAAAAACGATCGCCGCGGGAAATTGCGCGCAAAGACTGAGGAGTAACATACCGCCAATCGAACCGGCTCCTGCTAAGAATCCAAGTCCCAGCAGGTATTTAATGCTGGTCGGTTTTGTTTTCTGAAAAGCCGCGACAGATCCGTTCGATATTGCCAGAACTACGTAAAAGATAAAATAAATATTCGCAGTTTGAGATCCCAGATAAGTCGTATTCTGTCCGGGAATCATCCGCGTGCCGAGGTCTTTAATCGCGACAAAAATAATGGCATTGCCGAGCAGAATGAAGATCAGCATGATCCCGTAGATCAATTTATTTTTCAGACTGGATTTGACCTGATCCTGTGTTTTTTCCACACCGATGCTCGACGCGAAAATCACGCTGATAATACCGGCTGCCAGCGCAAGATATTGCATCACGCTGATGCTTTCCGAGAAAACGATTGCGGAATAGACAGTTACCAACAGAAAGGTCAGATTCATCGCACACCAGACCGGTGAAAGCGGACCTTTACGCAGGCTAACTTTGGTTAAAACCATTGTAACGATCTGACCGATTCCATTGGCAACGGCGATGATATAAATAAAAGCCGGGAGTTGACCGATCGTGCTGAAATCGGCTTTAAACGCGAAGAAGAGCGCGCCCATAACTCCAATGGCAGTCGAAATGTGCAGAGGAACAACGTTCTTCGATTGCCCCCAGCGAAAGGTCACGCCGATAAGTGCCAGGCTCAAACCCGATAAGGCCGCCAGAACCGCCGCCATAATGGTTGAACTCATAATTACATCCTCCCATTTAATAAAGTGATTTGTTTCCAGTATTTTTCATGAACCAGTGACAGCTGCGCTTTATAAGAATCGTCAGCAAAACTTGCTTGGATCGCATTTGATGTCAGTTGCCGGATTTCCGGTAAAGTAAAATTATATTCGTTGATTAACAGAATGAATTCGTCGTTCAGATCCATGCCAAACATTGTCGGATCATCGGAATTGATAGTGATCAGTAAACCTTCGTCGAAAAACCGGCGCACCGGATGATCGGCCCATGTAGAAGATAGTTTGAGTTTCAAGTTGCTGTTGACACAAACTTCGAGCGGGATTTGCTTCGATTTCAGGTACTCGATCAGTGCCGGATCTTCCGTTGCCCGTACGCCATGACCGATACGCTCCACCTGTAAATTCTTCAGCGCTGACCAGATCGAATCCGCGCCGGCGACCTCTCCGGCATGCGCTACGACATGAAAACCGCGATGTTTGGCTTCGTGGAATACTTCCGTGAACCATTCCGCCGGGAATTCCTTTTCACTACCGCCGAGACCGATACCGATAACTTCGTTGTGATACGGCGTGATTTCATCCAGACGGTTGTTGACTGTCTGATGTCCCTGATCGCGAATAAGATCGGCAATCAGGCCGACCCTGATCGGACATTCCGATTCTGCCCGCCGGACGCCGCTAATTACGGCTTCGGTTACCGATCTAAACGGCATTTCCGGTTTGACGAAATCCCATGGCGAAAAAAAGACTTCAGCATAGATAATGTTTTTCTGCGACAGATCGAGAATCGTCGAATAAGCCATATCATCGATGTCAGCCGCTTCACGGTAATACTTGCTTTTCCAGTACCATGTTTCGATGAAATGGTGAAAGTCGGTGAAGATGAATTTGCGTCTGAGATCTTCGAGGTTCTTCACATCTGGATCTCCGCCATATTTATTGATTAGGCGATACAGCGATTCCAGTGTGAAAGCACCTTCCAAGTGCAGGTGCAACTCAACTTTCGGCATGGATCTTATAATTTCCTTAGTATTCATTTTTACCTAAAAAGAATTGAACTGCCTTGACAAAAAATACCGGCGATCGTGGCGGTCATAAAACAGGCCAGCGTTGCCGCGAGTAAAGCGCGTAGTCCGAGTTGTGACAGGTCTTTCAAGCGTTCCGGTGCGAGTGCGCCAACTCCGCCGACGAAAATCGCCAGAGACGCGACGTGCGCAAAGCCTGTCAGTGCGTAAGTCGTAATGATGATGGTTCTGGGTGAAACTACTGCGCCGGAATTGAGCAGGGTGGCAAGACTCTGAAAAGCGGTCACTTCCGTCACGATCGTGCGCGAGCCGATGATTTTCGCGATCGGTAACGCCTCAGAAATCGGAACGCCCATTATTAATGTAAACGGATAAGTCAGATAACCGACTAGACCTTTTAATGTCCAATCGACATTCATACCGAAAAGATTGTTAACCGGATGACCGAAGAAAAGCAAAATTTGGTCAATCAGCGCGACGATGCCCAGAAAGGCGAGCAGAAGCGCGACAATGCCGACGACCAATTTGACGCCGACGTTGGCTCCGTTTATAATAGCTTCAAAAGGATTGTTTTCTTTTTCATAGAACGGTTTGATGGTCGTGCCGAGCGTTTCCGGTTGGCCGGTTTCCGGGCAGAGGATCTTTGACATGATGATCGCTGCCGGCGCCGAAAGAATCGAAGCGGAAACCAAATGGCCGGCGATGGTTGGAAATTTATCTTTTAAGAGCATGATATAGACCGCCAGCATGCTCGATGAAACGGTTGCCATTCCCGCCGTCAGAATTGTACAGAGTTCCGAGCGGGTCATTTTCTTGATCAATGGCCTGATCGCGACAGCGGACTCGATACCGACGAAAATCTCCGATGCGGCGCAAAGCGATTCGGCACCGCTGATGCGCATTAATTTTGTGAATACATAAGCGAATAACTTGATGATAAATTGCATAACACCAAAATAATAGAGGACGCCGACGAGTGCCGCAAAGAAAACGATTGACGGAAAGGCCTGAAACGCCATAATGAATCCCAGCGAAGTTTGTCCGGATTCATCGGTTATTCCCGGGCCGAGTGCCAGCCGCCCGAAAACGAATTTTGTACCGGCCATGGCGCAGTCTAGTACTTTCAGAACGATGTCATTAATAACGAGAAAAATTTTAGTTCCGGCGGGAACGACAAAAATGAACAGCGCGAATATAATTTGTAGACCGACACCCCAACCGATCACGCGCCAGTTAATGATATGCCTGTTGTTGGAAAAAAGCCACGCGAAAAGCATCAGCATGAGAATGCCTAAAAAGCCGGTGATAACGTTTAACATTGTCGCTCCTTGATAATTATTTGACGGGTCGCATATCAAACATCGATTGCGACATCGTCGATATTTAATCGTTCCCGAACGACCATTTCGTCGATTTCGGTCGGGACGTAGTAAAAGCCGGGCGTCAGGGACGATCTAAGTACATAATGGAGAGAAGAAAGCTGCAGGGCAAAAGAAAGGTCAAGAATTTCGACAGGATGACCCAATCCGCCGGCGATATTGATAATGTTGCCTTTTGCTAAAAGGTAAAGCCGTTTACCGTTAAAAAGCAGGCATTCTTCGATCTCGTCACGTACCGTTGTTATGCTCTTGGCCATTTTCTCTAAACCGGGAGTGTCGATCTCGAAGCCGAAATGCCCGGCGTTCGACAGGAATGCGCCGTCTTTCATCAACTGTAAATGTTCGGGACGGATGACGTTCTCCTCGCCGGTCGCCGTGATGAAAAAGTCGCCAAGCGGCGCCGCATCCGTGATCGGCATGACACGGAAGCCATCCATTTTAGCCTCAAGACCTTTCCATGGATCGATCTCGGTGACGATCACGTTGGCGCCCAGACCGGCGGCGCGAATCGCCAACCCGCGTCCAACCCAGCCGTAGCCGATGATAACGACGGTTTTACCGGAGACTGTAATGTTTGTCAAAGCGGTAATTGCCGTCCATGTCGATTGGCCGGTTCCGTAGCGATTGTCGAACAAATATTTCGAGCGTGCTTCGTTAATGGCGACGGCAGGATAAAGCAGGCGATTTGCGGCGGCCAGCTCTTTAAGGCGCTTGACACCGGAAGTCGTCTCTTCACAAATACCTTTTAAATCAGTGGCGAATTCAGGATGGGAATGGAAAAACTCGCAAATATCGCCGCCATCATCGACAACCGTATGCGGTTTGGCGGAGACGATATTGCGGATGAATTCCTGATATTCGGAACGATCCGCACCGTGTTTGGCAAAGACATGAATTCCATTCTTAGCCAAAGCCGCGCAGACGTCATCTTTGGTTGAAAGCGAATTACTGCTTGTGATCCAGACTTCCGCGCCGAGGCGTTTGATTACGGTCGCTAAATAGGCGGTCTTGGCTTCCAGATGTATGCATAATGCGATTCGTTTTCCTTTGAAAATTCCATCTTTGTCGAACCGGTCGGCCAGCCGATTAAGAACCTTCATCCATTTGGCAACCCAGTCGATTTTCTGCTGGCCTTGCGGTGCCAAACTCAAGTCTTTCACGTCGAAATTCATACATTATCTCCGTCAGAACAGAGAAGAGGGGACGATTTTCTCATCCCCTCTTTCTGTGAAAAATTAAAAACTCACTCGACTTTCATGGTCATTCCGGCTGGACAATCACCAACATCGTATGTTGCGAGAACGGTGCCGTTCTTATCGAGTTTTACAATCTGATCATCATCCCAGACCGAAACGAAAACATTACCATCAGTGTCAGTAAGAACACCCGAGCCACCTTTGCCGAGGATGTAATCGGTCGGCCCATGCAACACAGCCTTAGTGCTTGTGTTATAGGACATCAAACCTGAACCCCATACGCTTAGATAGCCAATGTTATTGGTTTCGTCAATCGCAAGGATTCCCGGTGCGCCGCCGATTTCAACTGTATCAGTCCAAGTATCCGTACTCGGATCAACGATGGCGATTTTACCTGCAATATCCCAATAATTACCAACGCAAACAACATTAAGTAATCCGTCCGGAGCAACTTTTAGGTCGAAAGGATTGGTTGAAACATCGATCGTCTTGGTAACGGCATTAGTCGAAGGATTAATAACCGAAACTGTTCCCTGTCCATATGACCAATCGGAACTGTTGTAGGCTGTATTTCCAGCATAAATCTTCCCATCGACATAAGCGATCGGATTCGGAGCCGAACCGACTGTAATTTCCGTTGTGACTGCTTTAGTAGTCATATTGAGTTTCACTACCTTGTTAGTCGAATAGCAGGTAACATAGGCCGTGTTGTCGTCGACGAAAACCATATTTTCGGGACAAGTACCTGTACCAATGGAAATATTTGCTACTAATTCGAAATTGTTTTCCGTATCGTAAGCAGTGATATTATTCGATCCGGAATTGACACAATAGAGCAAACCATCCCGATAAACTAATTGATTCGGAAAGGTACCGACAGTCGTAACATTGTTATAGACCGTGTCTGCTTCCAGATCAATTACTGAAATACTGCTGCCACCGGAATTGATTACATACACCGCTGTAGCGACATCCGGTGTATTAACTTTTTCCGGTTCATCTTCGCAAGCCATAAAAGCCAGGCAGAACATTGAGAAACACATTGCAAGAACGAGCCATTTTTTCATACTTTCCTCCATTTGGTTTTTTTCATCGTTTAGAATCCTACTTTTATTGCAAGCCGCATTTCCCTTCCGGGAATCGGCATTCTTGCCACTACTTGATATCTTTCATTGAAAATATTTTTCATCTGAACAGAAATTAAGAAATCTTTCATCGTTGTCTTTGGCCTGAGAGATAACGTCACGTCCGAAGTGTGATAAGACGGAAGGAATTTCGTGTTGGCGCTGGTCGTGTAACGCAGTCCCGTGTAACTGTATTGATAATTCAAAGTCACAAAATGAAACGCGAAATTCAGGTTCAGATTCGCGTTATGACGTGGACGATAGATGAGCCGTTTGTCGTAAACGGTCGGTGAGTTGGTTTTATTACGTGCGTCGAGATAGGAGTAATTACCGGCGATGGTCAGGAATTTTCCGAACGGTTTCAGGTTGATACCGTTTTCAATACCCTGAATCAATGCCTTATCGACATTTTCGGGGCTCCAAATGCTGTTCGTTTCCCGCCAAATGATCAGATCTTTCATCCGGTTATGGAAATAAGTTGACTCGAAATAAATACCACCCAGAATGGGAAGTTGCCAGCGAAATCCGACATCGTAATCCAATCCGGATTCCGGTTTAAGGTTCGGATTTCCTTCCGTCCACGGGTCTGCCGGCCAATACAAGTCGTTGAACGTCGGGGCGCGATAACTTCCGCCGAAGTTGATTTTGAACGATGTTTGCCATGTATCTCCGAAATTTAAAACGGTACCGACCTTCGGAGATAATTTGCTTCCGTAGTCAGTCGTCTGATCGAAACGAACCGATGACACAACGGCAACCGACCGGCAAAATCCGGATTGAAATCCAAGTGTAGACTCGTTGACTAAAAAAGCGTACCATGATTGACGCTGATGCAGAGTATCCGTCTGCAAATTATGCAGTTTGTCCGAACGCAGACCGAAGCCATACGTCAGTGATGCCTGCGGAATGGGGACTGTTTTCATCTGGATTTCCATGCCGTTTGTCTGAACGGTGAACCGGGAATTGACCTTGGCTGAGGATTCGATGTTGCGATAGTGACTCCAACTGTTATGCCGGTACATCTGCGCGCGCAGGTCGTTGAAAAGGTTGAACACTTTTCCTGAAAAAATCACGTTGTACTGATTTGCCCGATCCCACATGGTAGCGAATTTGTACTGGTCATCGATCGTGCCCGGTGCGCCGCGTTCGCTCGAGTAATATTTATATGATAGATCGAGCAGGCGACTATAAAGAGAATCGCCAAGCGGTCTGGTGAATTTCAGATATACATCCTGCGATTTGACGTCTGCGTTTTGACGTGTCTGTTCCTTATCGTAGTCGTCCAAGTAGGGGAAATTACCTTCTGATTCGAGAAATTTGTACGAGCCGGAAAATTCTCCGACCGGCATCCGGAAAGTCATCTCGTTCTCGAAAGAAGCCGAGTTAAAACTGCCCAGTGTATATTTCAGCGAACCGGAAAGACGGTTCGGCGCCTCTTTATTGTGGGACGATTTCGTGATTATATTGATCACGCCGCCGACTGCATCCGAACCGTAGAGCGCGGAACTGCCACCGCGGACAACTTCGATCCGCTCAACACCTTCAACGGCGAGCGAGGCGAAATCGACTTGTCCGTTCTGGGGATTGTTCAAACGTTGTCCGTCCAGCATGACAAGTACCTGCTCCGCCGACGATCCACGCAGGGAGATCGTTTTTGTATTACCCAATCCGCCGTAATCCTTGAAGTAAACGCCTTGCACGTTCTGCAACGCTTCGGCCAGATTCTGAGGATTCCGGCTCTCGATCTCTTCCAGTTTGACGACATTGACAGATGCCGGAACTTCCGTCACCAAACTATGCCCGCGGGTAGCCGTGACGGTAACGGATTGATCGAAATGAATCGCTTCGACTTTGAGAAGCATGTCCAGTTCCAGACGATCGCCGGATTTGATTTTAATGATCTTTAAAGGCGGGCGCTGGTAACCGATCATATCGAAGCAAATCTGATATTGTCCAATGGGTACGTTTTTGATCGCATAGAATCCGGCATCATCCGTAGCCGTACCGATCGCTGTATTTTGTAAATAGACATTCACTCCCGTTAGTGGTTTTGCAGATAGAACATCTCTGACAAAACCGGAAATAGTACCTCCCGGTTGCGCTCCAAGCGCAATTTGTATGCTGAAAGTCAGTATGATGCCTGCTATCCGCTTCATATTCCTTTACATTAAAAATCACATCCAAGCATCATTTTAAACATCCGACCAGGTTCTGGCGTATCTTTGACTTTTACATAGTCTTCGTTGGTGACATTAGTCATTTCAAAAGTGGAACTCCATCCCAATCCAATCAATTTAAAACGATAGGTTGCATTAAAATCTATCGTTTTATACGATGGCAGCCAGAGTGTATTCGTACTATTAGTATACCGAAGACCGAAATAATGATAAATCAGGTTTGTTTCGATATTTTTATAGCGAACAGTAGTCGTGAGATCCAACTTATTTTTCGGACGATAGATGATGAACTTATTGTACCGGTTTCTGTCATCGCTCTTATTGATGGCTTTCATATAGGTATACTCGCCATTCAGGAGAAGAACTCCATTAAAAAGGGTCAGAGTTGTAGAGTTCTCGAATCCCATGGTTTTAGTCTTCGATATATTTTTTGGCGTCCACAAATTGTCCAGCGAAGGATCTTGCTCCCAAACAATAAGATTCTCGACGTTATTTACAAAATAATTTGAAGCAAGAGATAAAAATCCCATACTGAAAGTCATGCCAACATCATAGTTCTCACCGGTTTCCGGTACAAGATCCGGATTTCCGATGGAATAGCTGTCTCTCGGCCAGTAAAGATCGTTAAATGTTGGAGCCCGGAAGGATTTTGTGGCATGGCTGATTAGATTGATATTATACTTACCATTGTGTCCTAACGATAAATTAAAGCGCGGGCTAAATTTGGAATCGTAGTCGGAAGGATAATCATACCGTACTGCGAGCGATGTTTCGAAATTATTAATAAACCCATCCAAATGTTTAATCCAAGTCAGATTAGTAAAAGCGCTATGTGTATTGCGCTCTTTATCACCAACAGAAGTACTTACGATTCTATCCTGAATAAAAGTATATCCGTAAGACATATCTAGAATTCTAAATATCTTGCCAGCTTGTTGCAGGTCAAAACCGTAAACATAACTATTATGATTACTGTGTGTGTAATTGTTTGTATCGGGATTATCAAATTTGATATTATAATCGTGATAATAACCTTGTGCTTTCAGGTTGAAGCCGGAAAATATTTCTTGTTTATCATAAGTCAAATTATAGGATTTATTATCATACTGGAGACGAGCTTCGGGAGTGAGGCTGCTGATCAACCCCGGGGAGCCATTGTCAGCTTTATAAAAATCTGTAGAGGCGGTCAGTGTTTGATCATCCGGCAGATTTAAACCGGCCTTGAAGAAAATATCATACGAGGATTGCCGGTTATTAATTAGATCGACTTTCTTGCTGTAATTATCTGTGTAAGTAAAATCTCCATCCCACAATTCACGCCGATAAGTCAGGATATAATTGAATTTTTTATGATTATAAAGGTTAGAAAGATTCAAAATTTTCCGTCCGTACGAGCCATAAGTAGTTTTAACATCGAAGGAGAGATTCTTTGCTGATAGTTCATTAGATGTAGTATTAATAACTTTAGTAGTAATAACAATAACTCCGCCAACGGCGTCCGCGCCGTATTGAGCAGAACGTCCGCCTCTTAACAGTTCGATTTTTTCTATATTTTCAATCGATATGGCCGCGACATTTACACCTACGATACCGGATGTATTCAGACGTTGACCGTCTAATATAACGACAACTTTATCGGAACTGACATCACGTAATGAAATTTCGCCTTCGGATTTAACGTATACGCCGGTGATACATTTCAATGCATCGCCAACATTCTGGCAATTATTTTTCTGAAAATCTTCTTGGGTCAGAATGACCTCAGCGGTTGATTTTTGCTGTTCTTTGACAGGTTCGTTTTCCTGAGCGACGCTTGTAACTACCGTCAGAAGCGTGAGCGCTAAGACAACCAAACTAATTTTCTTCATTTTCGTCCCATCCTGTTTATAGTTTACCATCTTCTAAAATATGAAACAACTTATCCGCGTAATATTCGAAATCGATATTGTTGACTTTGGCTAGTTTTTTCTTCCAGGCTTTTGGAAATGAACTAATCCCGGAATAAGCCCCGCAAATGCTCCCGGTAATCGCGCTGGTCGTATCGCAATCGCCACCTAAATTGGTTGTAATTCCAATCGCTTCAACCGGATTGCCACGTGCCATCTTAAAAACTGCCAGACAGAGCGGAACGGTCTCGGAAATCTGAACGCCACCGCCGACAATATCGTACAAATTGCGCATCTGAACTTCGCGCGATGAATGATCTTCAACAATGTCCAAAGCGATTCGTGTTCTTTTGATAATGGAAGCGCCGTACCAGATGTTTCCGCGTTTCATTCCTTCTTCGGCGGCAGACATGGCTTTTTGAATGATTAGATCGATATCTTTTTCGCCGCTGATTCCACATCCGATCGCCATGGCAATTGCAGCCGAACCGGCAATGGCGATGTTTGTATTGTGAGTAGCCAGGCAGGCTTTTTCGACGGCATCAACCGTTTTTTCAAGGTCACCGTGGCCAAATATTCCAACAGAAGCAATGCGCATCGTAGCGCCATTTGTATCGCCGGTCGGTCCCGACTCCTTTACGGATTTGCCAGAGCGGATCGCATAAAGCGCGCGTAAAGTACTTGGCCCGACAAGCATCGAATCGAAAGCATGATTGTCTTCTCCCCATTGGATTAACCGCAGTGCCACGTCTTCCGGGTTTACACAACCGTTGGCAATGATAGAATCTGCGATCAATAAAGTCTGTTGTGTGTCATCTGTGACCTGTCCCGCAACCAACCCCTGATGGAGAAGATGACCTTCTGGAGCCGTTTGAAAATCCGTGACGTACTCAGGAAAATGCTTTCGGATGGTTTCCGGGCTCATCATGGATGTTGGCATTCCCATCGCATCGCCTGCTGCGACGCCGACCAAACATCCCAAGATACGGTCATATTTTTTATTTTGAATCATTATTTATCCTTTTTCTTGAATCGTCCGATGAAATATGTTGGAGCTTTAATATTTTTGTTGATGATGTCTATTGATTCTTCCGTTCCGGAGATCAGGACACAGGTCGCCGGCCCGGCAGATTTTTTTTGATTGATCGATGAATTGATGGCCAACTCGATTGTCAAACCGGCCAATCGTGCCATCTCGTTTGTTTCAAAAAGCACGCCGTGCGAACCGACCGGTAAAATGTCATGGATTGTCAGAATTTGTCGCAGATGCATAAAATCCTGTTGACTGATGATTTCCGGATCGTCTAAAGTGATTTTATCTTCCGGCCCGGTTTTAGGAGTTCCAACACAGAGGACGACATCGCCCGGACGGGAAGTGCCGGGACGCAATTCTGCTTCGTGAACAAAACCGATGATTGTAGTGCCAATCCCGGTCATATTCGTCGGGACATTATCTTCAGTACTTCCGGAAAGGGTGAAATTTTTACTAAAACCGGCTTCTGCTAATTCATCCCGGATTCCACGGACGATCTCGGCACCATGCGGCTGCATCGGCATAGTCAGCATGTCAAATGCCGCGACAGGAGTTGCGCCGGAAGCCAGGAGTTCCAATAGCGGGACGCGCATTGCAAAACGCCCGGTCTGATAAGCGGAACATTTGACGACGTCGCCTTCCAGCGGTCCGATGCCGCCGTCTGAATCCACGGCAACAATCAAGCTGATACCGGATCCAATATCGATCTTTGTCAGATCGCGAATTTGCGTACCGTAACTACCGCCTTTTTCCTTCTTGACGTTTCGATAGAAATTCACCAATTCATTAGTCAGATGTTTCTTATCAATCATTGCTATTTTCCTGGAAGTTCGATATAGAATTTTGATTTGTCGCCGCGCAGAATGGTTTTCACAAATTCGATCACTTGCCCAGTCTTAAGTTTGGTAATACGTTCGACCAGGAAAGCGGCATCTCTCGTGTTCAAACCAAGAATTTTTGCTTCAAATGAGTTGACTTTTACCGCTTGCAGGGTTTCTGTCGCGGAATCGATTTCCAGTCCGTATTCCTGATTGATCGTTTTAAAGAGAGATTCCTCTTCAGCTTGTTTTTGGATCAGTCCCGGTACAAGCGCCGCTGGTAAAAACGACGATTGCAGAGACATCGGAATATTATCGATATAACGAACACGTTGAAGCGTGTAAACCGGTTCATCAATAGCAATCATCAGGTTTCGGGCAATGAATTCAGTTGCTTTGATTTCTTCGGCAAGGATCAGTTTTGTGCGAGGTGTCTTGTTCAGGCCAATGATTTCTGCTGAATAACTTAATGAGGCGACGATGCTGAAAGTGACCATCTTGTTGGCGACAAATGTACCGGAACCCTGAACGCGATAGGCCAGCCCGCGACTGACTAAATTATTCAAGACGCGCATGGATGTGTTGCGACTGATTCGGAATTTTGAAGACAACTCATGTTCTGAGGGAAGCAGATCGTCCGCTTTGTAACGGCCGCTCTGGATCATATCGATCATTGCTTCCTGGATCTGATAGTAAATCGGAATGACGCTGTGTTTATCGATCTGTAAATCCTGCATACCGGCTCCTTTTTTATTTTACTTTCACCGGGAACGTGATTCGATTCGAAATCGTCCGTTCACGGCCATCATTGAATTTAACCGAAATATCAAGCGTAATGCTTTGTGAAGTTAGAACATTTTTTGTATTGATTTTTGCATTCCATAAAGGTTGTGGCTTGAACCATTGGCCGACAGAAGAATAATTCGCCCAACCGGTTCTTTCACCGGGCTTAAGCGTTATTTCGCTATCGCCGCTAATACTGGAATCCGCCCATTGTGGTTCGGAAAGGAGATTTAGGTCGTAACCAACTTTAATCTGAATTGGAAGGTCGATCGGATTGCATAGCGATTCCAGCCCGATCTCGTCGAGATGTTGCCACTTAATTTTATCTGTGGAAGTTATCAAATCGTTTTTTTGTGAATAAATGGTCTCGTCCTGATAAAGATTCCCGAGCATGCAGGATAGAGCCTGAATCCGGTCCATTGTCTGACGTGGCGTGAGTTCAACGATGTTATCCGTTTGGACGTCCCGGAGTTGAAGCGTTTGAATTTTTCGACCTTTGAGCGTCATGACTGCATATTGAGGAGAACCGCCAGAACTCACATCGACAGTTTTCAATACGCCGCCGGTTGCGCCAATTGTTAAATACCTGATTCCGTCCAGTTCGCCGTCGTCTTGATCGTAATGATAATGACCGGCAATGACCGCTGCGACAGGATACTGTTTCAGCAGATCGTGCACTTTTGACCAATTTTGCCAAACATACCAATGCGGATGATGAACCAAAACAACAATTCCGCTGGCCTTTTTATTATTCTCCAGGTCGTTCGCCAGCCAGTTCATTTGTTCGGTGGAAATTTGATTTAGAAAAACCGATCCCCAGCGCGGATCAGTGTGAAGATTTTCGAGACTGTAAAGGACGATGAAATGATAATCTTCGAAATCATAAGAGTAGAATAATTTTCCTTGGTTTGTTAATTGGTGCGAGATACTCTGTTCAAGGAACCAATTCTCGCGGGAGCGATCTGTTGAAAGTGCCTGATAAGCGGGAGGAACGACATCGTGATCACCGGCCGCCAACAGCCACGGCGCTTTCAGGCGATTCATAATTTTAACCGCCTGATCGAAACGAAGGCGATAATCGTCAACAGAGTTGATGTTCTGAATGCTTTCTACTAAATCGCCGACATGCAGAACAATGTCAGGATGGCGGGCGTTCATTTTATCGACGGCCAGACTTAAAATGTTATATGCGCTATCCGCGTTTATCGCGCCGAACTGATCGCCAATAATTCCGATCGTCAGATCTTTTGAACAGGACGTCAGAAGGAAGAAAAAGGAGATTAGGAAAAGGTTTGTTTTGCGCATTTTCAACTCTGGATTCTATTGGTTGCATAGTTGACCATACAACTTGAATATATTGCCTAATTTTCCAATTGGCAACAAATATTTTTTAAATTTTAATAATCTTTCTGCACGATTGAAATATTCTCAAAACAAAGGAATATTTATATCGAGGAGAGTAATTGACCGTTGAGTAAAATCGGCTGGATTTAGGAAGATTTAGCGTCGCAACATCTTTAGCATTGTATCCGCCACTAACTGATTTCCGCGGTCACTGAGATGAACGCCGTCGCATGTCAGAATTCCTTCTTCGATATTCTGGGGATTGTTCTGTTTGAGATAATTTATAAATATTGTCCGAAGATCGCACAGTTCAATCTGTTCGGTTTGAGCGACGGTGCGGACGATTGCGGCGTATTCATCCAATTTTGAATCGAGCGAATTGGCTCCATCTGTTTTTTCACCGATGGTCGTCGGTGTGCAGAGAATGACGCGGATTCCGCGGTTTTTCATTTGTTCGACAAGGCTGATCAAACCGGCTTTGTATTCATCCGGAGGTGTTCCAAAATGACCCGGTAATGCTGCGTGCCAGACGTCGTTGATCCCGATATAAATGAAAACGATAGTGGGGTTTTGGGAGAGGACATCCCTATGGAGTCGAGCAAGTAAATCCGGTACTTTGTGTCCGCTGATTCCTGCGCCGATCGCCTCGACGTTTTTAGTTTTTTTGTTTTGATCGAGCGCCTGCCGAATGAGAGAAATATAACCGTTTGGTTTGACTGCAAGTTCGGTGATGGAATCGCCGAAGAAAACGATCCGGTCGTTTTTGGAAAGTGTAAAAGCCCTGCAGTCTGTTAAAAAAAATAAAAAGACAGCCAACAAAATTGTCACGGAAATCTCGGATTTTCCTATTAAATATATCAAGATTCGCTCCCGAAAATTATTTTCTGTGTCGTTTATTTTTCAGCCAATCTTTTTTTAAAATTCCCATGACCCAGAAATCACAGTATTCGCCATGATGATACATCGCCTGCCGGAGAACGCCTTCTTTGACGTAACCGACTTTCTGATAGATTTTAATCGCAGCCGTATTTCCAGCAAAAACATGAAGTTGGATGCGATTGAGATTCAACGTTTCAAAGGCATAATCTACCATCATTTGTGATGCTTCGGTGCCGATTCCTTTTCCCCAGAATTCAGGATCGAGGATCGCGATATAAAAAACGGTGGCGCTACTGATATAATCGACCCGGACAAAAGCTGTTTGGCCGATCAGTCGATCCGTTTTTTTATCGGCGATTGTAAACAGGATCGTCTCTTTGGATGTGATTTGTTGCCGCAGTTTTTCGCGTTCTTTTTCAATATCCATCGGCAGAGCGAGGAACAACGTTTCCCGAATGTCGGGGCAATTTTCTCCGGTTATGATAATATCGGCGTCCTCCAAGCAAGCCGGTCGAAGGTAGATTTGTTTTCCGATTAAAAACGGATTGTTCATGGCGTTATTCTCCTTTCAATGTATCAAAATCCGAAGGCAATTTACAAACGGCTGATAGGAGTTTCCATGAAATAAAATTGAAATTATTCATCGGGAAGCGTTAATTTCGCAGGGTTTTGATATGGAAAATGAACTGAAAACGGAGAGTCAATGAGTCGGGGGAATTTTCTTGATTTCCTGCGGGACAATGTTGTTTTGTTCGATGGCGCGATGGGAACCGCTTTGTATGCACGGGGAATTTTTGTCAATCGCTGTTATGACGAACTGAATTTAAGCAAATCGGATCTGGTGAAGGAAATCCATCAGGCATATATTCATGCGGGTGCCGATGTCATTGAAACAAATACATTCGGAGCGAACCGATTCAAATTGAAGGCTCACGGATATAGTGAGGAACTTCCGCTCATCAATCTGCGGGGTGCGCAAATCGCGCGGGAAGTAGCCGGTGAAGAACTCTGGGTTGCCGGTTCTGTTGGACCGCTGGGGATTCGAATCGAGCCGTGGGGACCAACGTCGGAAAGTGAGGCGGAAGAGGCTTTCGGAGAACAGATTCGGGCGCTCGTCGATGGCGGCGTGGATATAATCATTTTAGAAACATTTTCGGATTTGACTGAAATTCATCAGGCAATTAAGGCCGCCCGTAGAAATTGTTCATTACCGGTTATCGCGCAAATGACGATCGACGAAAACGGAACGACAAGTTATGGAACATCCGTCGAACAAATCGCTCGACAGTTGACCGAATTCGGTGCGGATGTGGTTGGATTGAATTGCGGTGTTGGTCCTCAAATGATGCTTGCTTCGTTGGAACGCATGACAGTCGTGACCGATACGCCGATTTCCATCCAGCCGAACGCCGGTTTTCCGAGGAAAATCGAAGGTCGCGCGATCTATCTGTCGTCGGCAGAATACATGGCAGAATATGCTCGCCGGTTTATTTTGGCTGGTGCAAAAGTGATTGGCGGTTGTTGTGGAACGACGCCGAATTACATTCAGGCGATGCGGGGCGCGATTCAATCGCTGATTCCTGGCCGAAAGGAACACCGCATCGATATCAAACCGGTCACGGTTTCCAGTGTCAGTCCTGTTCCGATCGAACAGAAATCCAAATTTGCAGCAAAATTAGCGCACCGGGAGTTTGTAACCAGTGTCGAACTCGTGCCACCGCGCGGGATCGAGGTCTCAGCAGCAATTTCAGCGACGGAACTTTTAAGAGATGTGGAAGTCGATTCGGTAAATATTCCCGAAGGACCGCGAGCTCTTTCCAGAATGGGCGCGACCTATTTATCGAAGATTATTCTGGACGAAGTTGGAATTGAACCGATCGTTCATTATACGTGTCGGGATCGAAATCTGCTGGGAATCGTTTCGGATTTGCTTGGGATTCACGCATTGGGTTTGCGGAATCTGCTTCTCATTACCGGCGACCCGCCTAAAATGGGTGATCTGCCAAACGCAACAGCCGTTTTTGATATCGATTCAATTGGTTTGGTAAACGTCGTTAACCGGTTGAATCATGGTGTCGATCTCGGTGGAAATCCAATCGGCAGACAGACAGAATATTTGATCGGCGTCGGCGTAAATCCGGGAGCGATCGATCTGGATAACGAATTACGTCGTTTTGAATGGAAGGTGAAAGCCGGTGCGGAATACGCGATCACGCAACCAGTGTTCGATGTCGAAATATTATTCAATTTTTTGGAACGGATTCGCCCGTTCGGTATTCCGATCGTAGCGGGAATTTGGCCTTTGGTAAGCCTTCGAAACGCCGAATTCATGAATAATGAAATTCCCGGAGCGCATGTTCCGGATGAAATTATGAAACGGATGGCTTCTGCTCAGACACGCGAATCGGCATTAAACACCGGTTTGACAATTGCCCGCGAGACGATTCAACAAATATATACCTCCGTTAATGGAGTTCAGATTGCGATGCCGTTCGGAAAAATCGATACCGTATTGAGAATTTTAGATATTCTTCCGGCACTGAAATTTAATCAACAACTCCAGAGCTGATGCAGAATAACATAGAAAAACAATAAGGCAATGAGCCCGATGAGCGCTGATTTCACTCCTGGCGATAACCATGTTTTTTTCTTTTTCCTGTGCTGATTAGTTCCCATTTCTTTAACCACTTTTTTCGGTTGAATTTTCTAATAGTGAGAGAAAGGTATGACCTTTTTTTTCTTCACGATTTCTGATAAATGTCCAGACGCTAATCCAGAAGACGGCAAACAGAACGCCCAAACAGAGTCCCGCCAGAACATCCAGTGGAAAATGAACTCCAACGTATACACGAGAGAATCCGACGAGGAGTGCAAAAGCCAGAAAGGCATAACGATATTTACGGAAAAAGAAAGAAAGGACGAACATGCCTGCAGAAACGTTCGCAGCATGATTTGATGGGAAACCGTATTTTCCGCCTTTTTTTACCAATAAATGAACGTTTTCAAGTGATCGGGAAGGCCGGATCCTTTTAAAGGCTGGCTTCAGGATACGTGCGCAGATTATATCCGATGTCGAAACTGCCAGGATTGAAATGATGATAGCGAGCCGGATTTTCTTGTTGCCGAAAATGAACAGAATTATAGCGAGAACGGTGAACGTTGAAAAAAGGAAAACGATGTTGGTCAGAGCGGGCATGATCCGGTCAAAAAGAGTATTGGCAATAGTACCATTGAAAAAATAAAATAAGGCGGTATCGATCCCGAGAAGTGGTTCCATTTTTTACTAATATACTTTTTTCAAATCAATTCTCACTGATGCAAACTTAGTAAAATCGTTAAATAATACAAGGAATTTGATTTACCAGCGGATTATCAGTAAATTCTTCCGGTTTTTGACTGAGAATGAAAGAAAATGATGAATATTGAAATACTAAAATCTAAAATACACCGTGCGACTATAACAGAAACACGTTTGCACTACGAAGGAAGCATCACAATCGACAGGGAGTTGATCGATGCCGCCCATTTGTATATCTACGAAAAAGTACAAATCCTGAACATCAACAACGGCTCCCGCTTTGAAACTTACGTCATCGAAGGCACTCCAGGGAAACGGGAAATTTGTATAAACGGCGCCGCAGCTCGTTTGGCTCAACCCGGCGATCTTATCATCATCCTTTCTTATGCTATTATCGATGAAAATAAACTGAAAGATTGGAAACCGGTCGTCGTTCATGTCGATACCGGAAATAATCCTATTTGATTAATTAATTCGACGCAGTCACGGCCTTTCGCTCTCAATTTTTTCATTTTTACTTATTAAAAATTTCTACCATCTTATGGGAAATCTTGATTATCTATTTAAATAGATTTATACTTAATGGATTATTGAGTGATTAGCGTTATTTGGCGAGTAAGGATGGGAGCGGACAGAAACACAATTTGTTGAGGCGGAAGAAATTTATCTGAAACAAGATGAAAAATTACCTTAAAATTTTCTTGCTTCTTTTCATTTCGCTGGTGCTTTTTATACTTGTTTTCATCGTTGATGTCACTTTTTATCGCGTACCGATGTTCATCAAAATATATGGAATCGAACGTGAAATTATCGTCGGATTGGCGATATTTTGTCTCTACCAGTCGATCAAGTGGATATTTCTTCGAACCAGAATGACAACAAAGTGCAATCTTGTTATATTGGGAAGTGGAATATTTGCGCTTGCCGCCTGTGTGTTTCTGCCGCAATTTTGTTTTCGCAAATATCTCGTTCTATGGGATGAAAATCCGTTTCTTGCCGAATTTCCATTCGTCTGGAGCCTTGCATCTATTCTGTGTACGTTTTTATTTCTTGCCGTCACGTTGTTCATTCTAATGAGTATTCGGGAGTTGGAACACCGTCAAAGAAATACATTCAACCGAATGGGTTTTCAGATTCTCACTGTGGCGATCGTCGGATTTTCCGCTATCTATAATTTGTTCGATAGTCGCTATTCTTTTAAACCGCTCGTCCTTTTTACGCAGGAAATGACTTATTATCTATGGCTTCTGTTTATTGTTGTTGGGGGCATTTCGGTGGCTGTTTCATGGCAACGTTCATGGCTCGACCTCCTAAACCGAAAGGAAAAATACACAACCTTTTTTATAAGTCTGGTGTTATTTCCGATATTAACCATATTTTGTTGTTCGAGGATCATTCTTCCGGTTTTTGCATTTAGTACGACGGTAAAAGGATTCGCGCTGTCCTCTCTGATGTTCATCTGGATATATTCCGGATTTTCTTTTGTCGGCCTCCTGTTCCGCCTACCAACGGCGGCGTTTTTCGATCGGATGAACCGGCAAATTTCCTCGTTTGAAAAAATGGGACAGCTGTTGGATTACCAATCTCAACCTCAACGTGTATTTGAATTGATCGTTCAATATGCCATGGAATCAACGCAATCCGAAGCCGCATGGTACGAGGAGATTTGCGAGGGTCGGCGAGTTAAAATGACGGCTTGTCTGGGAATTCCGGAATCGATACGTCATACTCTGGAAAATGAAGGAACCGACGGTTGGCGTCGATGGATATTATCTCATCGGTCATCGTTGATTATTCCGGATATCGCGAAGGATGATTTAACGGGAGTGAATGTTTCTGACGGGTTCCCTTGGCGCGTGGTTATGGCCGTTCCTCATTTTCGAAAAGAAGCTCTATGTGGAATTGTATACGTCGTGAAAACTTCACGCGAAGGTTATGGAAACGAAGATGAGCAATATATCAATTCCTTTTTAAATCAGGCGACATTCGTTCTGGAAAGTAGAAACCAAATCCCGCTTGAGGTTACCATTCCGCCTGAATCGTCGCCGGCAATTTTTCGAATTTTTCCAGAAGAAATTCCATCAATTGACGGATTCAAATTTTCCGCAACGAATATTTCGCGAATTACGGATAATCCGGGTTACTGGCATCTATCGGAAGAGAGTGATGGCCCAATCGCACTTATTCAGTTTAACGGTTTGCAAAGATTTACTTCGGATGTGGTTCGGTTGGCAGAATTCAAGGGCAGTCTCAATGCGCTTCTTCGTGTCGAAAAATCACCTTCGGAAATTATTACAAAATCCGAGCAAATGACCAATCTGGGAACGGATGGTGTAAAAACTCTTGCTAAGTTGGCCGTCTGTTTAATGCAAAAAAAAACCGGCGCTCTGGTAGTCGCCGGTTCGAATGGTTATACGGTGTTGCATTACCGCCCCGTCGCAAACTCGGTTCGATATTTCGAGTTGGCAGGCAGGATGGAGGAAATGAGAATCCAATTAGATCATTCCGACCTTTTCGTGCTGTTGAATGTTTGTCTTTCCCGGGATGATATTACAAAATATTCGAATGTATTTATAGATCGTGCTGAGTTTAATGAAATTCAGAAACGTTTGTCAGAGGTTATTAAAATGAATTTTCCCGACGATTCGGTCACGATGATTCTGATTCAGAGGAATTGATAAATTTACCGGTTATTATTCGGTAATTGGTTTGGTAATATAGATCAGTGGCTCCGTTTCCAAATTGATCCGGAGTGGCGTTTTTAATTTTCTACCTTCGTTATCTTCGAGAACTTCGACGACGGGGCGCACCGGGCGTAAAGTGTTGACCGAAACTACTCGGGCGATTTCATCTGTGCTCAGTTTTACCAGACTACCGACGGGATACATTGAGACGCCGTTAACAAGCGCGCGGATGATTTTCGGGCTAAATTGTTTGGCTTTACTTTCGATGATTTTTTGAATTGCATTATAAGTGATGAATCCATCGCGGTACGTTCTGCCATGGACGAGCGCTTCAAAAACGTCCGCAACACCAAGGATCTTAGCATATTCGGAAATTTCGTTGGATTTCAGTCCTTGCGGGTAACCGGTGCCATCTTCGCGTTCCTGTTCCTGATAAACGGCGCTAACGATGTATGGATAGTCGTCGTTCAGATGTTTAACGATTTCAAATCCCTGAACCGGATGTTCTTTAATATGATCGAATTCCGAGTCGGTAAGTTTCCCATGTTTGAATAAAATCCGGTTCGGGACTTTAACCATGCCGACGTCGTGTAATAATGCTGCAAGTGCCAGTTGAGCTTGTTTGTCACGCGGATATTTAAGTCCACAGCCGATTTTTAGAGCGAAGACAGCAACATTGACCGAATGAGATATGACCCAAGTTGCATAGCGTTTTCGCTGAATTGCTCTCAGGAATAAAGACTCGTTGTTGGATACCGAAGTGATCAATTCCGGAATGATCCCTTTAAGTGGTTCAACGGAGATTGGTTGATCGTTTTTAATATCTGCAACGACTTTTTCCATAACCCGATGTAAATCCATGTACAGTTTTGTCGTTGCCGCGTCTTCGGTCGATTCTTTATGCATCGCTGGTTCGGTGATGGTTTGAACCGTTTGAGCGGGAGTTGGAGGAACATCAACAAATGCAGATTCCTGTTTGGGCGACACTGGTGGTTGAGAAGGTGTGACATCTGGTTGAATTGAAGGGTTTACCGTTGCTACTGATTCGGATTTGGATTTTGTAGCAAATATCTGACCGGATTCGCCTGTCTGTAGGTTTTTCTGAATTGCTTTTCGAATGGCGTCAAAACCGCTTATACCCGAAAATTGCGATTCAGTCTCGTGAGTTTGTTGCGGTTTTGGTTGGACTGATCGCTCTTCAGTTTTTGACTCTTTCTGAAGATCATCATAAGATTTAAGAATGTCCCGCATCCGGACCATATTATTTACCTTCCGATTCGATGATTCCTCGGACGATATTTTCGTCGATGAGCGGTACATGTTTTCCAAAACCAACAACTAAACTGAGATCGCAGATATTATTGATAACTCGCGGTGTTCCATTGGTATACAGATATATTTCGTGGAATGCGCCATCGGTGAAAATCGGTTCTATCCTGCCGGCGATTTTTAATCGATAGTTGATGTATGTTTTAGTATCGGCTTCTGAAAAACGATTCAGATGATAGCGAATGGCGATTCGCTGATTTAACTGCGGTATCGTTTTAACGATGTCATTCAATTCCGGTTGCCCTACCAGGAAAAGAGAAATTAAAAAACGGTCGTTCAGTTGGAAGTTCAGGAGAAGTCGGAGTTCTTCAAAAGTATCCACATCAGAAATGATCTGTGCTTCATCGACGATAATAATCGTGTGTTTTTTATTCCGAATGTTGTTGAATAAAAAATCGTTCAGGTCGTGAAGCATCTTGATTCGTGAAGATGGATCGGAACTGATCTCCAACTGATATAGAATTTCCTGGATCAGTTCGCTGGCATTCCATCGCGGATTTGTCAAATAGGCGATGCTGAACTGACCGGAGGACAACTCGGAGACGATTGTATGCATAAGAAGGGTTTTTCCACATCCGTATTCGCCTGTTAACAGCGCGGCGCCTTTGGAACTCTGTATTGCGTAGAGTAAACGCATAAGGGCTTCATCATGCTGTGCGGAATGAAATAGAAACTTCGGATCTGGCGAATTTTCAAAAGGTTTCTCTGTAAACTTCCAATATTCATTATACATGGTGCACCAAAATTAATATAATTGTGGTTTGTAATGAAATCATTTTTTTTCGACCCGTTTTTTTTCTTTATCAGCGTGAAGCATGAAGGCAACGATCATATAGAAGATGATGATGCCAATAGCAAGTGAAATTAAACTAGAGGCGAAGTCACCATGTTTTAGTAAAAGCGAAATAAGTCCCATAACAATTGTTAACAGATATATTACTATCACGGTTTGTTTCGGTTGAATACCTAATTGTTGAAGCCGATGATGGAAATGGTCGTTTCCCGCGTAAGCCATCAATTCACGGAATGACCGTACTTGCTTGCGCGTAGTTCGAATGACCGTGGTCATCACCATATCCGTGATTGGAACGGCAAGCAACAAAACCGGGATGATTATATCGACGCTTTTATCCTGACCCCAGTTGCCATAGATCGACAATGCAGCGATCGTAAAGCCGATGAATGTACTTCCGGTGTCGCCTAGAAAAATCAGTCCTTTATTCCGAACTCGAAAATTGTAAGGGAAAAAACCGAGAATTGCACCTAACAAAATTATGCTGACGATCATTAAAAACATATCTCCAACGGAATAAGCGATCCATGAAAAGAATCCTAAAATGATAATCCCGACACCGGCCGCTAATCCGTCCATTCCATCTAAGCAATTGAATGCGTTCACGATCCCCAGAATCCACAGGTAGGTCAACAGAATTTCAACTGTATTTCCGATGAATGTATCTGGTAAGAAGGAGAATGCAAAACCGTACCAGATCAGAGCGGTAACAGCGACTATCTGTCCGAGCATCTTTACCATTGCCGGAAGACTTTTAATGTCATCGACAATGCCTATAAATGCGATGATACACGATGCCCAGAAAAGCCCTTGAAATTCGCGTGGAGGATCGATGACCAGATTTAATGTGATGATAAATGTGATGAAAATAGCTATCCCGCCGGTCCTGGGGGTTATGCGTTTGTGTGTATGGCGTCCGCCCGGATGATCCGTGATATCCATCGCCATACCTAATTTGTACATCACGGGAATCAATCCAAAACTTATTCCCGATGAAACGAAAAGGTAATAAAAGATCGAAAAGTTATGATCGAACATCCAGTGTTTCATCGAGTAAGGCAACAAGATCGCTGCCAGAAATGGTAGCACCAGAAGTCGAAATGCTAATCGTTTTCGTTCATTCATCACTTTATCGAAAATATAGAATTAATTCTTAAAATAACAAGAACAATTTCTTCGTCTGACATCGATGGAAAAATCGGTATGGAAATCTGATGTTTCCAGGCGGATTCTGTAATTTCTAGTTTTTCAGACAGACTATAAAGATGCAATGGTCTAAAAACCGGTTTTCGGAACCGGATATTAAAGGTTTCCGCCATCCGGATTGCGTCATCTGCGTTAGCGGTATCGATAACGCATCGGTAAAAATTGCCGGTTATTCCAATGACCGTCTGATTTGGGATGATAATAGCTTTTCCGAATGCAGTTGTGTATTTACGGAAAATGGTTTTTCGTTTTTCGGTCAATGAAGGAAATTTATCGAGCTGAGCCAAAGCGACCGCTGCTGTCAGATCGGTCATCTTCGCGTTGAAGCGCGGCGTTAACCTTTCCTGTTCGTCGTATTCCCGGAGTGAGCGGATTTTTTCAGCGATTTTCACATCGTCAGTCAACACGATGCCGCCTTCTCCGGCGCCTATTGGTTTTGTTGTATAAAACGAGGAAATGGCGATTTTTCCAAATGAGCCGACGGGTTGGTCATTTATTTTACCACCGACGCATTGTGCGATATCCTCGATCACTGGTATGCCAATATCGGCGATTTCGTCGATTCTTCCCGGTTGTCCGAACATGTGCGGGAATATTACTGCTTTGGTTTTGGTCGATATTTTCTTCCGAATTTCCATTGGATCGAGGTTGAATGTAACCGGTTCGATCTCACAAAAAATGGGAGTAGCACTGACAGCACGCACGGCATGCCAGAGCGCCGAACAGGTATAACTGGGAATGATGACTTCATCATCTTTTCCGATGTTCAAAGATAACAAGGACAATGACAGCGCCGTGGTTCCCGAAGATACGGCGACGGCGCGA